>ENA-OWPL01000010-OWPL01000010.1-human-gut-metagenome-genome-assembly--contig:-NODE-10-length-208208-cov-10.581731_pt1 | contig 208208 bp, 264 predicted proteins | sample MGYA00248263_ERZ651844 | MGnify/ENA primary metagenome ERZ651844 (study PRJEB26924, sample SAMEA4378256) | human gut metagenome | biome: human gut; feature: human-associated habitat; material...
CAGCTGGATAGAGCAACGGCCTTCTAAGCCGTGGGTCGGGGGTTCGAATCCCTTCGGGCACATTTTTATATTATATGGTGGGTATGGCGCAGTTGGCTAGCGCGCCAGATTGTGGCTCTGGAGGCCGAGGGTTCGAGTCCCTCTATCCACCCTCTTCTTTTAGATTGCAGGCTTTGCAAGAGTAGGTTTTTAATGGGCTATCGCCAAGCGGTAAGGCACAGGACTTTGACTCCTGCATTCGTTGGTTCGAATCCAACTAGCCCAGCTTTTTTATTTTATATGGGCCACTAGCTCAGTCGGTAGAGCACTTGACTTTTAATCAAGTTGTCGGGGGTTCGATTCCCCCGTGGCTCACTCTTTGGCAGATGAATTCATCTGCTAATTTTTTATTCATACATATGCGGGTGTGGCGGAATTTTCGCGAAAGCTACAAGCCATGCCAGCTGGAAGTAACGAGACCGATGGGAGTTTGCTCACAGGAGGTCGCAGTTACGACAGATGATAGGGCGACAGCCCGTGACCGAAGTAAGCGCAGCTTACGGAGGGGCATGGATTCAGCTTTCGTTCTTTCATATTATAATATATTAATTTCACAATTCACATGCGGGTGTGGCGGAATTGGCAGACGCGCTAGATTTAGGTTCTAGTGGGCAACCCCGTGCAGGTTCAAGTCCTGTCACCCGCATTCTGAAAAAATAAGCAAGAGTTTGAACTCTTGCTTATTTTTATCTCTGTTATCGTGCTATAAACGTACTCGGATTATTCTGTATCATCCCACCATAATTCGATGCCGGTGCTGCTGCCCCTTTCGGCACCAGAAGGATCTGGATTCCTTCCAGCCGGTACGCATATCCCGCGGTTCCGGAAGACTCCCCGTTCTTCGCCCAGCCAAGCCATCCAAAATGCTGCGCATGCACCCGGTAATAGATATCATAATGCTGTGCCATCTCACCGGTAAGCCGGATCTGGATTGCCTCTAAACGTTTCGCCTGACCGGAAGTTCCTGACATCGCACCATCCTGTTTCCAGCCGCTCTCCCATCCATAGCTCTGGATGTGCGTTCTGTACTGCACACTACCGGAATAACCACAGTTTGACAGCTTGATATTGATTCCTTCCAGCCGTTTGCTCTTGCCGAATGTCCCGGAGCAATCTCCGTTTTGCTTCCAATTCTGCCATCCAAATGACTGCACATGTGTCTTGTACATGACATTCGGCTGATTGTTGTACCCCGGAATCGCAATACTGTTTGACGATGTTCCATTTACATACGCTCTTGTACGATACGCAGAGCCGGATGCATTCACGCCTGCATAATTCACAGATGGCGCTGCACTGCCTGCAGGCAGGACTACAATCTGGATTCCCTCGAGACGTTTCGCCAGTCCAGCTGTACCGGATGGTTCGCCATTTTTCGCCCATCCAAGCCAGCCAAATGACTGTGCATGCACCCGGTAATATACGTCATATTTACCGGCATCAGCACCGGTAAGCTGAATCTTAATCGCCTCTAACCGTTTGCTTTCCCCGCTCGTTCCATTCGTCTCTCCATTGTAGGACCAAGGAAGCCAGCCATAGGTCTGACAGTGCGTCGTATACTGAATCCCAAGATTGGAATCGTTCTGAATATTGATCCGTATCGCCTCAAGTCGCTTCGCCATCCCCGATGTACCTGCCATCGTTCCATTATATCGCACATCCTGCCAGCCAATCGACTGCACATGCGTACTGTACGCAACCGACGCGAGCTTCGAGATTGCAGCACCTCCTTCTGTATAATCACATCTGGAACAGCCAATCACCCGTTCCCTGCCATCATTCTGATTCGTCGGTGCAACCCGCTCGGATACAACTCTGGTCATGCTATGTCCAAGTGCCGGAAGCTCCTCTGTCCTTGTCTGCTTACAGCCAGCCGCTGTACATCTATAAGTCCGAATCCCCTTCTGTGTACAAGTCGCTGCCTTCGTCACAGTTCCCGCATCCCATCTGTGCTCCGTATGTTCTTCCGCATAAGAAACCTGAAATGCGAACTGTGTCGCACTTCCTGCTGCCTGCAGACTCACATCAAGATTGCCGTATGACCAATTCATCTGATTGATCGCATAGGCAGTTATACCATTCAGTATTCCGGAATAGCTTGGCGGATAACTGCTGTTATCAGCCGCAATTGTAAATGTCGTCTCCCTCGCACCAAGCTTTGCCTGTATCCGCGTCCGGTACGCTTCTGCCCACCTTGCCGCATCTCCATTTCTCACAAGATAATTATTCGCAAGGCTTGTCGAACGTGCCTGGTACCCGGATGTCGTATACAGATCTGCATGATGCGGATGGGCAATCGCCATCAGTTCATCGGTCAAGCCGAAATACATATATCTCTGGTCAAAATCATACCAATGTTCCGATGTATCATCCCACGTGCAATCGACCTGATACCACTCGCCGTCTAACTTCACGGCATTCCATGTATGATTATCTGCCCTATCTTCGATTCGTTCATTCGGAATACCCGCAGCCGTCAGAAGCTTCGCATACGCCCGCTGGTAGCCCTCGCAGGTTCCTAATCCTCTCGTCAGTGCACCTTCTGCGGAACACCACGCATGCATATTGTCGTACTCTATTTGCGCATTCAACCAGTCATGCAGCCACAATGCCCGGTCATAGTCAGAACCTGTTGTTTCCCTGTTGCACTGCGCAACTGCGGATTTCACAACGGAATCGACGCTTGGATGATTCGCGTCAGAGACAGATATCGTCACATCTATAAAAAAGTTTACAACCGGCGAAGACATATTCATCACGTAAAACCGGAAATAATACGTTCCCGACGCGGTCATTTTGAACTTCAAGTCATAGGTACTGCACTCTTTTGTATAGTTTTTCCATTCACTATAGGTTGGATCCACAAGCATTTCCCGTTCTGTGCTTCCGGGATTCGAATAGTTTGGTGATGTCATAAAATACTTATTTGACGCATTTCCTCCTGTCGCCGACAAGTGAAATACCGTTTCTTCCCCTAATTTCGGTTCATCCCATTCTACCTTGAATGTTACACCTTTTTCCGTTTTGGTCTGACAGTATTGATAGCTTTTCTCTGCCGCATGTACCTGCACGATGTGTATGTTCATAACAACCATCAGCATGCACACCAATAACGAAATAACTCTGTAAAGCCTTCTCTTTGTTTTGTTCCTCATACCTCGCCTCCTCATTTGTAATATTACTGTTTCCCCCCTTGCATTCTATCCCCGAAATACACTTCCCACCGCAGCCAGATACTTTACTGTTCTTCTTTCTCTTTTGGAAGTACAATATTCAACAGGATTGCCACAATCGCAGCAGGCACGATTCCAGAGCCGCCAAACACAAGCTGTACAAGCTTCGGTGCATGGACAAGGATATCCGGATTTGCTCCCATACCATAGCCAACACCGAGCGCTACAGAGACAATGGAGAGATTACGCGAATTCATCGGATTCTTCGTGATCAGCTGGATTCCACTGAATACAATCGAAGAAAACATCATAACTGCGGCACCACCGAGTACTGACTGCGGCATGATAGAAATAAGCGCCGCAAGCTTCGGACAGAGTCCACAGAGAATCAGGAACACAGCTCCCGTTGCAAGCGCAAACCGATTCACAACCTTTGTCATGGCAACAAGTCCGACATTCTGGCTGAAAGACGTATTCGGCAGGACACCAAAACAGGCAGCAAGCGAAGATCCAAGTCCATCACACATAACACCACCGGACAGCTCCTTATCGGTTGCTTCCCGTCCCAGACCGCCTTCCATAACACCGGAGATATCTCCAACTGTTTCAACCGCTGTAACAATAAACATGATCATAACCGGCAGAATTGCACGCATATCAAATACCGGCTTGACCGGCATGATCTTCGGGATAGCAAACCATGCAGCATCTGCTACCTTGTCCCAGTTCAGCACCCACGCTTTTGTATACTCGACGCCATCGGCAGTCACCCCGGTCGTAGGAAGCACAAATCCCATAACGATTGCAGCAATATATCCAGCAATAATACCTAATAAAATCGAGGAGGAACTCAAAAATCCTTTTGTGCAATGCTTAAAGATCAATATCACAATCAGCACAAAGAGTGCCAGCAGCAGATTCTCCATCGAGCCAAAATCTTCCGCCTTGTTTCCACCGCCAAAAGAATTGATTCCAACAGAAATCAGGCTTAAACCGATGGACATAACAACTGTACCTGTCACAACCGATGGGAAAAACTTCCGAAGCGGTTTTAAAAAGAACCCAAGCACCGTCTCAAAAAAGCCGCCTAAAATTGATGCCCCCATGATTGCTCCATATGCGGATACACCGCCCCCCATCGTTGCTGCAACGCTGTTAAATACACCAATAAACCCGGATGATGTACCCATGATGATCGGTACACGTCCGCCGACCGGACCGATTGCAAAAAGCTGCACCAATGTCACAATTCCTGCAACAAGCATTGCATTCTGAAGCAGGGAAAGCTGCAGCCCAGCAAACTCTCCTCCTGCGATTCCACAGGCACCTGTGATGATTAAAAGCGGTGTAAGGTTTCCAACAAACATCGCCAAAACATGCTGCAATCCAAGAGGAATTGCCTGCGCAAGCGGCATCTTTCCATCCATCTGAAATGCCGCATCCGATAACTTAAAACTCTTTTTCATCTGTTTTTCTCCTTGTATTCGGTATTTACTTATCTAAAATCATCTTCTGGCATCGACATCAATATCTTCTCCGGTGTGATCGGAAGTTCTCTGTGCCATACACCTGTCGCCCGGTAAATTGCATGAGCAATCGCCGGTGCCGGTGTGTTGATGACGATTTCTCCGATGGATTTTGCGCCAAATGGACCTGTCGGCTCGTAGCTATTTTCAAACTCAACCCGTAGGTGTCCCATGTCCAGCCGCGTTGGGATTTTATATTGCATAAAATTGGACTCAACCGGTTTTCCGGTTTCATCATATGTGATATTCTCAAATAACGTATGACCGATTCCCTGCACGATTCCACCCTCTGCCTGGATACGTGCAAGTGCCGGGTTGATTGCGATTCCACAATCCACAACTGCCACATAATCGAGGATTTTTACCTCCCCTGTATAGCGGTCAAGCTCAATTTCCACCATACCAACCATATATGGCGGTGGAGAAACCGGTGAAGAATGCGATGCAGTCGCAACCGCTGCAATATCATTTGCCACCTGATCCTTCACACTGATCTGCGCCAGTGTAACACGCTCGTCTGTGTTAATCTTCCGCACACACCCATCTTCAAATACCGTTTCTTCCGGCTCACATCCAAGCATTCCCGCCGCAATCGCACACAGTTTTTTCTTCAGCTCCTCGCAGGCAAGCTCTACTGCTTTTCCTGTTACATAGGTAGTCGAAGATGCATAAGAACCGGAATCATACGGAGATGCGTCCGTATCTGCGCCAAATACTGCCACGTCATCCACAGAGCAGTCCATACACTCAGCCACCATCTGTGCCAGAATCGTATCACAGCCGGTTCCCATATCTGCCGCACCGATAATCAGGTTAAACGTTCCATCATCTGCCAGCTTCACAGTTGCAGAACCGACATCGACGTTGGATATACAGGACCCCTGCATCGCCATCGCAACACCGGCAGTCCGCACTTTTCCATCGCCCATCTCCCGGACCGGATATTTCTCTTCCCAGCCAAAAAGCTCACGGCATCTTGCCATACAGCGGTCAAGCGCGCAGGCATTTGCAGTCTCCCCATAATACGCCGGCATCTTCATGCCCTCCCGAAGCATATTTTTCTCCCGAATCTGCGTCGGGTCGATGCCAAGCGACTCCGCAAGCTCATTGACCGAGGACTCCAGAGCAAAGATTCCCTGGGTTGCGCCATAGCCGCGATAAGCGCCCGCCGCCATTGTATTTGTATAGACGACATCGTAACCAAACCGGAACGCCTCAAGTCCTCCTGTATAAAGCGGAATTGACTTGTGTCCGCTAAGTCCGACCGTCGTCGGTCCATGTTCCCCATATGCACCTGTATTGGAAAGTGTGTACAGATCAAGTCCGCGGATATGTCCGTCCCGGTCTGCACCCAACCGGACAGTGACTTCCATCTCATGCCGCGGCGAACCGGCGATCTGGCTTTCGTACCTTGTGAAGATGAGTTTCGCCGGACGCCCCGTCTGCATCGTCACAAACGCCGGATACACTTCGCTGACTGCAGTCTGCTTCGCGCCAAATCCACCACCGATCCGCGGTTTTTCCACGCGTATTTTGCTTTTCGGGATTCCAAGTGCTCTCGATAAAATCCGGCGCACATGGAAAACAATCTGTGTCGAAGAAATCACATGCAGTCTTCCATACCGGTCAAGACATGTATATGTGCGAAATGTTTCCATCATTGCCTGGTTGAACGCACGCATATGATAGGCGTGGGAAAATGATACCTCACAGTCCGATATCACGGCATCGACGTCGCCATCTCCGCTCAATTCATGTGCGATCACATTCCGTTTTGCATCACCGCCCACATCAACCGGCGGATACCAGTCATCCTCCGGATGCACAAGCACCGGATTATCCTTCGCTTTGTGAAAATCAAGCACCGGCTCTAACACATTGTATTTCACTTTCACAAGCTTCATCGCTTTGCATGCCGCTTTTTCATCCTCTGCTGCAATGATTGCGACAACATCTCCCACAAACCGCACATGCCGGTCGATAATCAACCGGTCATACGGAGATGGTTCCGGATAAGTCTGACCTGCGATTGCAAACCTTGTTTTCGGCACATCCTCCCATGTATAGATATCCACCACGCCCGGAATTTTCTTTGCAATTTCTGTATGGATTTCTTCCACAATCGCATTGGCATGCGGACTGCGTAGAAGCTTCACGACAAGCGCAGGACCCGTGATATCATCTGTATACACCGGTTTTCCCAGCAGCAGCTGCATGGAGTCTTTCTTCCGGACTGATTTGTGAATGGCATTGTAATTCTTATGTTCCATCGCTTACTCCTTTCCCTGCTTCTTCCTATTTATATAGTCCAGGTAATTCCGGATTCCCCGGAGCTGTCCTTCGTATCCGGAACACCGGCATAAGTTTCCTGCCAGGTACGCACGTATCTCATCATCCGAAGGATCCGGATTCTCCCGGAGCAATGCAATCGTATTCATAACAAATCCCGGATTGCAAAATCCACACTGATCTGCCCCCTGGTCAGCGATAAAACCAACAAAACCGGATGCTTCCTCCTGCAGTCCTTCGAGCGTATATACTTCATGTCCATCCGCTCTTGCACAGAGCACCGAACATGACAAGACCGGGGTTCCATCTAAAAGCACGGTACAAAGCCCGCAATTTGCGGTCTCACACCCGCGCTTCACACTGTAGCAGCCATGCTTCCGCAGAAAATCAAGGAGCAGAAGATCCGGCGATACTGATTCACAAATCAGTGTTCCATTTACTTTGATTTTGATATCCATGTCTATGCCTGCTCCTCTCCGATTTTCTTTGTTAACCGATAGCAAAGCGCACCTGTAAGGCGTGTGCGGTATGCTGCACTGCCCCGGTGATTGCCGGCTGTCGGGATTTTTGTCTCTACCCATTTTGCAAACTGTTTTGCACGCTCTTCCGTGATTCCGTCTGTGAGAAATCCTTCCTCATCCGTGATACAGATTGCTCTGCCCGGTCTCGCACCGACAGAAATCCGGTATGTACCGGAAACATTTGCCGCTGCACATGCAAGAACCGGGAAATCTGTCCGTTGGTTACGAACCGATGCATACGCATAGACACCCGGTGTTTTCTTCACGATCAGACGCACAAGCACGTCCCGGTCCGGTTTTTTTTCGGCGAACTCCTGCAACGGAATTATACCGCCCTGAAACAGTTCCACGTATGTATCCATAGCAAGGAACATCGTCAGGACATCTGAGAAACCAAACCGTCCCCAGATACTGCCGCCGACAGTTGCCAGGTTCCGGAACTGAACACCGACAATATCCTTTAAGGCATCTCTGACTGCGCCCTGCGTATATGCATACAGACCTTCATGCAGCTCGATTTCACGCAGAGACACCATCGCACCGATAAAAAATGCATCCGCGTTCTCATCAATCCTGTCAAGTCCCAGCTCGCACAGATCGATTGCCGTCTGGATTGTCCGATCCTGCATCTTCGTCCAAAGCATTCCACCGAGGATCATGTTTCCTTTTTTCTGGTTCAGCGTATAAGCTTCTTCCAGATTTTTTACACGAACATAATTCTGTATTGTTACCATAAAAGCTCCTTCTATTTCTCTAACCGCTTTTTTCCAACTTTATATTATAGTAAAAATACTTGCCTTTGAAAAGCGGTTTTGTTACAATACCGTTGTATTATCAAAAGTACAACGAAAGGGTTTTTATCATGAAACAAAGATTCAAAAAACATGTAGCACTTATACTCATCGGCCTGATGCTGCTCTCCCTGATCGGATGTGGCAAACCTGCATCCACAGACACAACCACAACAACGGAAGCAACTGTCACAGAAGCACCGGCAGCCTCCATATCGGATGCTGCTACAACGGCAGACAGCACCCCCGCAGATGCCAGTGAAGAGGGCTCTGATGCGCAGACGGTCTATCCGGTCACAGTCACCGACCAGGCCGGTCGTGAAGTTACGATTGAAAAAGAACCGGAATCAATCGTGAGCGGATACTATATCTCCACAAGTCTCCTGCTTGCACTCGGTCTGAAAGACAAGGTGACAGGCATCGAAGCAAAAGCAGACAAGCGGCCAATCTACAAGCTCGCAGCGCCAGAATTCCTTGAACTTCCAAATGTCGGCACAGCCAAAGAATTTGACTTAGAAACCTGTGCTTCCATCTCCCCAGAGCTTGTCATCCTGCCTATGAAATTAAAGGATGCAGCCCAAAGCCTCTCCGAGCTTGACATCCCTGTCCTGCTCGTCAATCCGGAAAGTGAAGATCAGTTAAAACAGATGATTGAACTTGTCTCCACCGCAACCAACACAAAGGAAAACGCAGATGCCCTTCTTTCTTATATTGATGAGAAAAAAGAGATGCTCGAAAAAGACTTATCCGGCGTCGATGCAAAAAGCGTCTATCTCGCCGGTAACTCTTCCCTTCTTTCCACTGCCGGTCCAGCGATGTATCAGTCAGGGCTTATCGAACTGGCAGGCGGTAAAAATGCAGCATCCGAAATCACGGATACCTATTGGGCCGAAATCAGCTACGAGCAGCTTCTGGCATGGGATCCTTCTTATATTATTCTCGCTTCGGATGCAGAATACACACCCGAAGATGTATTAAACGACGAGAATCTGAAGGAGTGCACCGCAGTCAAAAACGGAAATATCTATGCAATCCCCGGCGATATCGAAGCATTAGACAGTCCTGTACCGGGCGGAATCCTGGCATCCATCTGGCTTGCCGGAATCCTGCACCCGGATCAGGTATCTGCAGATATGTATACAGAAGAAAAGGCAGCGTTCTATGAAACTTTCTATGGAATCAAATAATAAAATTAAATTCACTCTTATCGTCGGAACCGTTATCTTAACGGTTCTGACGATTTTTTCATTTTTTGTCGGCCGCTACCCACTCACACTCTCCGGAATTATATCCGGTGATTCAAGACAGTGGCAGGTGTTTGTGACATTGCGCGCAAGCCGCGGAATCGTCGGCTGTATCGGCGGTTTCGTTCTCGGCGTAGCAGGTTTTGTCTTCCAGACTGTATTCCGGAATCCATTGGCATCACCGGATATCATCGGCGTATCTTCCGGTGCCAGCGCCGGTGCCGCGTTCGGCATCCTGTTTCTGTCCGGCTCTATGGCAGTGACTGCGTCTGCATTTGCCGGTGCTCTCGGTTCTGTTGTTCTAGCGCTTATGCTCGCATCCCTCACTACCGGGCAGGATGGCAGAGGAATCGTGTTGGCAGGAATCGCGGTACACAGCTTAGCCCAGACCGCGCTCATCTTCCTGAAGCTGCTCGCCGACCCGGAAAAACAGCTTGCATCCATCGAATACTGGATTATGGGAAGTTTAAATGGTATCAGTCTCTATACCATCAAAGGAAATGTGATTCTCTGTATCCTCTGTGTCAGCGCACTTTTTTTGTTGTACCGTCAGATTATGATGCTTTCCCTGCACGATGACGAAGGGCGTATGCTCGGTGTTCACACACAGCATCTCCGGCTTTTGATTCTCCTGATTGCAACGCTGGCAACATCCGGAATCATCAGCATGACCGGGCTTATCAGCTTCATCTCTCTGCTTGCACCGCACGGTGCACGTCTGATCATTAAAAACAACCGGCTATCCACGATGTTTCTAAGTGGGATCATCGGTGGCTGCCTGCTGACACTCGGAGATATTCTGGCACGAAGCGTAGCTTCCACAGAACTGCCGGTCAGTATCTTCACCAGTCTTGTTGGCGCACCATTTTTGATTTATCTATGCGTAAGGAGGAACCGCGAATCATGAGTCTGCTCACAGTCAGTCACCTGTCTGCCGGATATGGCAGAAAAGAAATCCTACACGATATCAGCTTTACGTCGCGTCCCGGAACAATCACCGGTATTCTCGGTGCAAATGGATGCGGCAAAACTACACTTTTAAAAGCGATTGCGAACATCCTCCCGCACAAAGGTTCCTGTCTGCTTGCAGAAAATACACTGGAATCACTTTCTGCACGGGAACTTGCAAAGCAATGTGGATATATCCCCCAAAAAAGCGGAATCACAATTGATCTGACAGTCCTGGATGTTGTCCTGATGGGGTATCATCCGGACTTATCGTTGTTGCAGCCTCCCACCGCGCAGATGAAAGAACATGCCAAAGCAACTCTCACGATGATCGGTCTTCCCGATCGTGAGCAGGCGAACTACAACCAGCTAAGTGAAGGACAAAAACAGTTATGTATCCTTGCACGGGCATTCGTCGGTACACGTAAGCTTCTGCTCCTCGATGAGCCGGAAAGCGCCTTAGATTTCCGGTTCCGGAACCAGATGATGCAGCACCTGCGGACATATGTGACTACCCATGACGCCTGTGCGCTTGTCACACTCCATGATCCTTCTTTGGCATTAAACACCTGTGACGAGCTCCTTGTCTTGTCGAATGGCACACATTCCGGGAACATCTCCCCGAAATCGACTCCTGTTTCAAAGATGGAGTCGCTGCTTTCCTCGATTTATGGTACAATCAATATCGCAAAGCTCCACGACAAAAACGGGAACGAACACCTTGTTATGATACAGGAGGAGTCCATATGAAAGCTGTTACAAAAATTACTTTTTACGATGAACAGGATGAAAAATTCTTTGGAGAAGGTCCCTGTCGTCTGCTGCATGCCATCGAAGCAGAAGGCTCCCTGCGAGCAGCTGCAAGCTCCATGGGACTTGCTTACTCCAAAGCGCTTCGTATGATAAAAAATGCCGAGCATGCACTCGGATTTCCACTCACAAGCAGGACTGTCGGTGGCAAATCCGGCGGTGGAAGCACTCTGACACAGGAAGGAAAGGAATGGATAGAAAAATATGAACGGTATCGAGATGCCTGCATACAGGCCAACCGCAAATTGTATCTGGAGATCTTTTCGCGCTAGCAGCAAAAAGCATCTGATTCTGACCGGAAGCCGCGGAAGCGGAAAGTCCACGCTTCTTTCTGCCCTTTTCCCACAACCAATGCCCGGGCTTACGTCCTATGTAGTACCCGAAGATGGGGTCTATATGAAAGAAAACCTGTCAGGCGAGACTGTCCAGATTGGAAGATATCAGGCAGATGCACCTGGAAACACAAACAAAATGCAACCGGTTCCGGAAGCATTTCTCACAAAAGGCATCGAATTTCTGGATATGTGTATCCGTCAACCATCCGACTGGATAACCATCGACGAAACCGGTTATCTGGAACAGACAATGCCTGCGTATCAGGAAGCAATTTCCCGTCTGCTCGCAGCCAAACATGTACTTTTAGTTGTCCGTAAACAAAAACTTCCTTTCCTGGACTCTCTCTGCAAGCGGGATGATTGTTTTCTCGTAGATTTAGATAAGCCTTATGGAGACGCGTTCTGTATCATCATGGCATCCGGAAAAAGCAAACGCTTCGGTGCCAATAAACTCCTCACAGATTTTAATGGGAAACCACTGATTGCATACGCGTTTGATGCGACCGAAATGCTTGGACAAAACCGGCTGGTTGTGACGATCCACCCGGAAATTGCACATATATGTAAGAAACAGGATATCCCATTTCTTCTGCATAATCTGCCGGACCGGAACGATATGATCCGGCTTGGAACAGGTGCAATAAAAAACAAAGCAAGCCACTGCCTGTTCCTGCCTTCAGACCAGCCGCTCGTCTCACGGGAGACAATCGGTGCATTGCTTTTCTGCGCCCAAAATGCACCCGATACGATCTGGCGGACTTGCGATCAGAATACTGCCGGTTCCCCGGTTGTTTTTCCATCTGCTTACTTTGATGAACTTTCTGCGCTACCTCCAAAACATGGCGGCAATACTGTGATTTTAAACCACAGGGAACATGTAAGACTCCTACCGGTTACACAACACTATGAGCTAGCAGACATCGACACACCAGAGGATATGCAGGCAATGGAGGTTATTGCAGCGCATGCACTGGCAAAGTAAATACACTTCTCACCGCAGCCAGGTACTCCTCCGGCCGGTCTGCCTTCTTCACCTTCTTAAGCTCCCGCTCTGCTTCCGGGAACATCTTCCCAAGATAGAACCACACTTCCTTCATTTTGAAGAGCGCATCCCGCTCGCAGTCCATTTCTTCCCGGTACCCAGCATACAACCGGTCATGGTACTCCTTTAGCTCTGCCGTTGTTACCGACTGCCCTGTCCGGATCTCCCGTACCAGTCCCGGATTCGCAATTACACCTCTTCCAAGCATAATGCGGTCTACCTGTGGAAACTTCTCCCGGAACACATGATAATCTTCCACCGTAAAAATATCTCCGTTATAACAGACCGGGTGCACACATTCCTTCAGTGCTTCCGCAAATACATCGAGATTCGGTTGATTGTTGTAGAAATCCTTCTGCAGACGTGGATGAATGATCACTTCGGAGATAGGATACCGGTTATAGATCTGCAGGATATCCGCAAACTCTTCGGGAAACTCCATTCCGATCCGCGTCTTCACAGAGATCTTGCAGCTTCGCTCCTCCGGCAGTCTGGATATCCCCTCAAATACCGCATCAAAGAACCGGTCTAATCGATCTGGTTCCTCTAAGAATCCACTTCCTTTCTTCTTCGATACGACCATTGCCATCGGACAGCCCAGATTCAGATTCACTTCCTGATAGCCAAGCTCCGCCAGCATATTGCACGTCGTAAGGAACTGTTCCGCATCGTTCGTCAGGATCTGTGGAACAACATACATTCCCTGATTGTGCTCCGGTGCCACGTCTTTCCGCTCTCTCGTCTTCAATATTTTTTTCTTTGATGGTGCGATAAACGGCGTCACGTACTTATTCATATCGCCAAACATCGCATGATATGCATTCCGGTACACGTATCCCGTCACGGATTCCATCGGTGCCAGATAAAATTGTATTTTCTCGAATTCTGTAATACTCACCGTAACGCTCCTCTATCATCAGCATTTTCTTCCACATGTTTCGGGCGGAATATATACAGCAAAATTGCTTTACATATATTGTCTGCGATCATGCAAAGCCAGACTGCCTTTAAACCCAGTCCAAACACATTCACGCATAAGAACGTACCAAATATCCGGATGCCCCACATGCTGACCGCCTCGCACGCGAACACATGCTTCGTCCGACCCATACCATAGGAAATACCCTCTAAGACGATCATCAGTCCAAAAAACGGCTCCGAAAACGAAACCAGACGCAGCATCTCACTTCCGATCCGCGCCGCATTGACCGAGTTCGTAAACAGTCGCATAAACGGGTATGCAAATAGATAGAGTCCGATACCATTTACCACCATAATCAATAATGTAATCAGAATCGATACCCGCTCCGTTGCTTTTAATTTCCGGATATCCTTTTCTCCGAGCGCATTACCAACCAATGTGCTGGTCGCCACCCGCAGTCCATATCCCGGAATATAGACGATCTGCTCCGCTGTAATGGCGATCGAATGCGCCGCAAATATCGTCGTTCCCATACCAGATACCATCCGCGCAAACGCAATGTATCCAAAACAGCTTACAAAGGTCGTGCCAAGTGCCGGAAGCCCAATCGTAAATGTCTCTGACAGAATCTCCCGGTCGAGTCTCCTGTCCTCTCGCGTTGGTCGAAGCTTCGTCTTGCTGAGCATCAGCAGAAACATCGCAATACCGCCGATTCCAAAACTGATGCAGGATGCGATTGCCGCACCTGCCACGCCGAGATTCAGACCATATATAAATACCGTATTCAATAGGATATTTAACACATTTTCACCCACGCTGATAAACATCGGCGATTTCGTATCCTTAATGGATCGAATCATCGCGGAAAAGACGCGGGAAGACGCCCGGAACACAAGTGAAATGCTTGTAATTGTGAAATACACACTTGCCGGTCTTACAATATCCGGTTCAACGCCCATCCACACCGGAATATACGGGGACAGCACAAGCGCGATCACTTCCAATAACGTTCCGATTGTAAATGCATATAGTATTGATTGTCCAGCCAGTTTCTTCAGTTTGGCTTCGTCCCCGGCTCCATTTGCCTTCGATGCAATCGCCAGCACAGCAACCGCAATCGCACTTGGAATTGAGTGGATCAGCCAGCCGATGGTTGTTGTCGTGCTGACTGCTGCCGTTGCTTTCTCACCCAGATGTCCCACCATCGCCGTATCAACATATTGAAGCAGCGTCGACAGCACCTCTTCTAATACGGTCGGGATGGATAAGGTGATCAGCGATCGAAACGCTTCCTTATTGTATGTTTGTTTCATTTATTTTCAAATCCTTCTGTTTACTTAAAAGAAGGGCTTATAGAAAGCCCTTCTTCGTAAAACTTATTTACTTATCGCTTCGTTTCTTTTTGGAAACACCAAGTATGATTATTCCAACAGCCGCAACTATCATTATAATGGTGATTGGAGCAATCGGCGCTGTATCACCTGTCTTCTTCACTGTGTTGGAAGATGTCGTAGTAGTTGTCGTCGTGGTTGTCGTACTCGTAGTACTTGTCTCCGTCGTCGTAATCTCTGTGGTTGTATCTGTTGTTTCTGTGGTTTCCGTTGTTTCAGTCGTTTCCGTTGTTTCAGTCGTCTCAGTTGTTTCTGTTGTCTCAGTCGTTATCTTGTCATACGTATTTATATATGCAACATTTGCTGTCGCATGATCTCCGATTACAACCGAAGCGGTTTTGCCCTCCACTGCAGTCTGCGCGTCTACAACATATGTGATCTTGCTCAACGTATATCCATCTACATCTGAAGCAATCTCATTGACTGTATAGCTGCCTGCATTGCAACTGATTTCCTTCGTCCACGTCTTACTAGCAGTATCATAAGAAAAATCTGCAAGACTATAGGTTGTCTTTGTACCGGTTGCATCCTCACCAACCTCAAAGCGAATTGTCTGCTCCGCATCTGTTTTGGATACACCACCCGCTACGGTCTTTGTCAACACAAGCTTCGCCGGAGCATATGTATTTGTTACAACAATCGTATCTCCAATACTTCCACTTGCCGGTGCATAAGAAGCTACATAATTTGCAACCTCTGTCTCTCTCACACTATACGATATCTCAACGCCATTCTCGTATTTGTCGAGATCTGTAAATGTACCCTTCCAGTTATTTGTCTTATCCAGTTTCAAAGTCTTTGCTGTTGCAACACCATTCTTATAAAGCGTGACTGTGATTGCACTATGATCATCTGCTGCCAGGTTGTCGCCAACCCACTTCTTTTCAACCGAGATGTTCCCTTTTTGCGTTGTGTATGAATTTGTAACCTCAAATACACCATTTTCACCAGGATCATCGGCTGTTACTATAGTTCCGGAAGCATCCTTTTTCACATAACTTACTGTATATCCGGCTGGTACATCGACTTCTTTGACTGTATATACATATTCTGTATTTGCTGCTACATCACTGTACTTCGGAAGCTCTGTCCATGTATAAGTCCAATGATTTGTTTCACTCAAAGTTACCGTGTCATATACATTTCCATCGTACATTAACTGTACCTGTATGCTGGTTGGTCGTTTCCGGTCATTATTATTCTGATCATCCCATACCTTTGTCACAGTTCTTGTTGTCGATGGATAAGAATTGGTAATTGTGATAGAACCATTTCCTGTTGCATCAACTGTCATCGGACTGTAGGATACGCCATAACCCTGTGGTACAGCGACCTCCTTGACTGTATATACAATCTGCTGACCAGCCTCATTATATGGAAGGTCATTCCATGTATAAGTCCAGTGATTTGCATCTTCCAGTGTTACAGCGGCTCCAACCGCGGAACCATTTGCATATAATTGAACATCTACACTCGTCGGACGGGATGTAGCATTATTATCCGCCCATACTTTATTGACTGTGATATTTCTTGTCCGAACTGTACGTTTATTCGTAATCGTTGTCGCTGATCCTGATGTCACAACAGTCGTTGTATAACCGCTAACTGTACCAACTTCTTCAACCGTATACACAATATCCGTACCTGCCGCATTCTGCTTGTTCAGATCATTCCACGTGTATGTCCAATGATTGGTCTCATTCAATTCCTTCGTTGCTTCCGGATCTGTAACAGCTGTGCCATCCGCTATAAGTCGTACTGTAATTGGTGTCCGCAATCCATCGCGGTTGTTATTATCATCCCATACCTTTGTCACTGTATGACTGACTTTATCCATCGAGTACTGGTTTGTGATAACCGCCAGATACGTTCCATCACTCTGCTTCTGGATTACAGATGACTTCTGTGAATATGAAGCAGGCATGCTTGCAGTATCTTCAACAACCGAATACTTGATCTCTACACCATTCTTATAAACCGGCAGATTGCCCCAGCTTGCAGTCCAGTTATTCCCTGCTGTCAATGTAATATCCTTCGACAGGGAAACTCCATTTTCCATTAAGGAAACCTTAAGGGTCCGCGGTCTATATCCATCCGCGTCATTATTATCATCCCAATCCTTCCGGATTGACACCTTCGTTGTCTGTAAAGTATTCGTGATATCATAGCCATTCGCTGCATATCTCGTCGTATACCCAGAAACCGGTGTTTCTTCTACCTTATACCGGATTTCCTCATCTGTACCTGCATAGTATTTATCCAGATTGTCAAAGGTAAAGCTCTTCGTCGTTTCTGTTGTACTCAGACTCTTTGTATCTACATACTCCCAATCTGCTGTCGTACCATTCTTCAATCGATACAGTTTCAACTCAATGCTGGATGGACGATACGCTTCATATCCCGTATCTACCCATGTCTTGGTGCCCGATACAGATGTTTTTTCCGTTTTATTCTCGAAGATGACGGCACCTAAGCTTGTTCCTGCACTGCCGCTCGCAGCTCCATTCACATATTTCTGCACAGAAGTAACTGCGGCATCCAATTTGTTGCCTGCAGTATTCTTTGTCACATTTACCTTGACTACATAATACGTATCATCTTTTGTAACACCTGCATAACCAGATTCTTTTTCATAAATCTTGTAAATGTGCTCTCCGACATTTCCTGTCACTGCAGAATCATATGTTAGTGGTGTGAATGTTACGGTTCCATTTGTACTTCCATTTGTTGTTCCTGTAGCAGCCCCTGCCGTCTTTATTGACAGATCTGCATTCAGCTCATCCACTGCAAATCCCGCAAATGTGTAGTTAGCTGAATAGTTCGTTGCATTATCCAGCTTCTTTAATGCAGTAAATGTAATGCTGCCGGATGTCTGAATCATTGTATTCACGATATCATAAGTACCTGCAGGGTAACTTGTCGTATATCCAGCGACCGCTGTCTCTACTACCTTATATGGAATCTCAGTAGCCATTCCCGGATAATACTTTGGCAATGTTCCAAATGAATACTTCCATGCACTTGCTGCATCTACAGTCCTGACTGCTCCGACCTGCTCCCAATCGGCATCGTCATTCTCGTTTCCACCCTGTTTCAACTTATATAACTTTACCTGAATGCTAGCCGGACGATCTGCTGTGGTATCACCAACCCATGATTTTGTACCCTTAATCGTTGTAGTCACGGTCGTATTATTAAATACAACCTCTGAAGCCGTGGTACCGGTTCCTGCACTGTTATACTTCGTAATCTTACTGCATGTTGCAACCAGCTTTGTCGGATTTGTAGCATTATCCAATGCAACATCTACCGTCAGAATATAATAGTTCGTATCCGTTGTTACATCTGTGTACCCAGAGCTTTTCTCATAAACCTTGTAGTAATGTTTTCCTACATCTCCTATTGTTGCAGAACTATAACTTACCTTATCCTTAAATATAATTGTTCCCGTTGTATTACCAGCAGTTGTTCCGGTCGTAATATCCTTTACCCTGGTAGCGTTTGCAGCGTCTGCTGATACCTCTTCCACTGCAAAATTCTTAAAGGTATAGGTGTTGCCACTTGCATAAGCGGTTGTGCCATCCAACTGCTTTGTAGCTGAGAAGTTGAAAGAACCTGTATAGTATGTTGCTTTCTTATTCTCATAAGACAAGATATAACCAGTATCCGCTGTAAACTCTTTTCCTTCAACACCTGCTGGCATTCTCAGATTGTTCGTACCCGGTAAAACGAAATAATATGGTTCCACTCTGACAACAAACCCATCTTTTGCAGATTTCTCAACCAGTGCATAATACTGATCATGTTTCAATCCACTAATGGTTAACATACCCGTTTCTTCATCAGTTACTTTCAAGATATCTGTTCCCTGTTCCGGCGTTGCATTCAATATCATTGCTGAACCGTCCCAGGTTGCTTTGTATAATTCAAACGTCGAACCATTCAATGGTTGCTGATTGCCTTCATCATCTATCCAGTATTTGAACAGCGTTACCGTACCTGAATCTGAAGATGATGAATTCTCTGATTTTACAACTACATTTCCTCTAAAATCTGTTGTCCCCGAATGAGAAGGGTCATAATTTGATAATGAAAACGTATTTCCGGAATTCGTTTCTGTCAAAGTTTCTCCTGCCTTCAAAGTACATTTTGCGGTATATGTAATACGCAGATGCTTATTGTCCGGCAATTCAAACTTCAATGAATTCCGTGTCGAATCATAGACAACCTTGTAATCCGTTCCCTTCGTCAGCAGTGATTCTCCCGCCTGCGTTACTTCATAAACTTTTACGGTTGATATATCGTAAATAAACGCATTTCCAAGTGTATCAACAGCCGCTATGAAAGTATCTCCATCTGCCAGATCATATGCATTCGCATTTACATCTATTTCATATTTTGCCAGATTATATACAGTATCTCCTGCCGCAGGCTGTCCATTGAATGTTCCTGTCTTTGTTACCAAAGGACTCGGAGTTAACTTTCTCGTATTGCTCACAGGTTCTCCAACAGCAACATTATTGTAGAATATCTGAGCCGAATTGGTAAAAGACTGTTCTCCGCCTTTTGCAAACGACTCCATATCTGTAATCTTTGTTGTATATGTTACATAAATATGCGCTGTGTATCCATTGCCTTCCATCTCAGAAACAATCGTTTGCATGTCAGAATTCACGCCAACGTTAAATGTCGTTACGCCTGCTTCGGTTGTGTCTGCAGAAATTGATACATCTCCAGATATCGAACCATTCTGATAACTACCACTTACCCATTTATTACTTTTTAACGATAATTTGTGATTATCATTAATCGCCCAATATTCCGCAACTACAGAAGAACTGACTAATTTCATTCCTGTTGGAAGCTGATCTTTAATCACAATTGATGCTCCGCTTGTAAGTGTGAATGCATTCAATGCAATATCCAATGTATAATCAATCGTACCTTCTGTGCTTCCTGCCACAGATGTTTTGTTTAAAGGAGGAATTTCATTCTTGTAGTTCGCACTGCTGCTTGTTGACCCCTTTACGCCATTTGATGTATAGTTCAACGTTGCATTATTTGCAAATGTACGTTGCACTGTATTCAAATCTGTATCAGTTACCTTTGTCTGATATGTCAACGTCATGTCCGTAATTCTTGTATTGTCATCTGAAAAAGCAATATCATCAAATTTAAATTCATATCCATAACCTGCATTTAAGTCTCCTTGCTTATAAGAAGTAATAATTCCATTTGATAAATATGCTCCATTTACATCTGTTATATCGACACTAGTACTATTTCCATCCGCCGTTTTGTATTGCAATTTTGCATTACATATATATGCCATATGACCTGGCATGGAATTCCAACTCCGCATATCATCATCAATATACACATTGGTTATGCCTTTCGGTACATCCGGGAATGTAATACTCCATGTAATCATACCAGTTGTCTTATCATATCCAGTTGCACTTTTGCTTATCGTCCAATTTTTACCCGGTGTGTTTACCGTCCCATCTCCTTTGTAAGAATACCCTTTGTCATTGGTAACCGTAACGGTATTCTTTACAGGCGCTGGCGCAACCGAATTCATATAGTCATCTGTTACCTTTGTATACACAGTTGCAGTGTACACGCCATTTCCACTATTCGTAAATATATTTGCATCAAGTTTTCCATCTGTCAAAAGATTACCTGTACTATCGCACAATACCGATCCTGTTGCTTCAGGAATATCCAGAATACTTCCTGTTGTCCCAAGGAACTCTTCTAATGATGAATATTCCTGCCGATAATCTTTTAAATCAATTTTGATTGTCCAGGTAACAATATTATCATTCAACGCACCGTTTTTGCTTACACTTGGACGTTCAACCCAATAGGAGGCCTCAACTGTATTTGGAGTTGTCGTTGTCTGTTTGTTATCCTTGTATGAATAGGATAATTTATTTTTATAAGCATCACCACTGCCTGACTGATTATCAAAAATACCCTCGTCTGCAATTGTCATAGTATAGGATAACTCTACCTTTGTACTTCCATTTGCCTTACCAAGTTTTGTAATCTGCTGTTTCATATCTTCAAAGCTTGCATATTTAGTACCTGTACTTACATTATCATCTGTTGAAGATGAAACCTTGATTTCTCCATTCAATCCCAGCTTAGATCCGGGAATATCTGACAACTGAACATCTGTTACCTCTCCAGTTGTGTCAAGTGTAATTTTATAATCCTGTTTCCATGTTTTTGTAACTTTATCATAATATGCATTACCTGATAAAGATTTAGACGCTCTTAAACTACTTGTAGCTGTCCCATCATCATATACTTTTTCATATGAAAATTTACCCGTTGCAATTGTAATCTTATCACCGGACTTTATATTATCCTTATCTGTAACATTAATATTTCCATGTATAATGCCCGTTCCTGCACGATCACTACTTTTCAAAAAATTCTCATTATTGATACATACATATGCAACACCATCCTTGATATAGACATACCCGGTGGTTCCATAGATTTCATCGGTAATTGGATATACAACATCTGTCTCAAGATTGATATTTTGTAAGCTGTTCATATCAATTTTGACATATACAGGACTTCCATCCTGCGTTACGCCTCCGTTTCCTGCATTGTCAAATTTCCAATCATATTTGATATTCAGCTTATCCTGATCATAAATTTTTGTTACGTCATCGATATTTTGTTCTTTTCCATCATGTGTAATCGTCACACTATAGTCGATTGTCACACCTGTAGTCGTTGAATTGTCCCAATCAGACCGATTTATCTGATCTGCAGATGGAATTGAAGTGCTATCCGATATCGGATTCAACACTACCCCATTCAAGTCTTCCCCTGTTTCTGATACAGACTGTGCGTCATACGGTTCTGCTGCCTGACCTTGCGCATCACTCTCCGATGCGACACTCTCTGTCTCCCCGCCTTCCGCAATCGGTGTATAGCTGATGTTCTGGAATAATGAAATTAACATCAACATAGAAAGCAGAAATGCAATCACTTTTTTCTTGTTTTTTTGTTTGTTCATAAACTCCATCCTCCATTTTCTTTTTTCCTAATGCATCCTCGCATTTATGCATTGGAACCATTTATGATAAACTCTGACATCCCTCTGTGCAGAGTAAAATTAAGTTATGAATTATTACTGTTCAATTTTTATAGCGACAGTAACCCACTATCGCATAATATTTTACATGAAAGTGCTTGTGTTTTCAACATATTGCGTCCATAAATTTGTGCTTTTTTTGACTATTAAAACACAAAAAACCTACCACACCAATTCTGGTGCGGCAGGTTTTTGTAACCATCTTCCGAAGTATGTTTTATTCTTCGTCCTTCTTCTCCTCTGCGGATGCCTCTGCATCGTCATCATCAAAGAAGCTATCATCAAAGTCATCATCGTAATCATCGAAATCATCTAAGTAATCTGGTGTCAGGTACTTGTAAACTGCTACGCAGATACCTACGATGATTGTCAGAATACCAACGATCAATGCAACAGAGAGAAACGCGTTCTTTGCTTCTGTTACGCATTCGTCTTCTTTTACAACTTTTACTTCGTCACAACACTTTCTCATAGTTTTCTACCTTCCTTTCATCGCTACTGATAAACTAATTTTACCACAGCTTATCCGATATTTCTACCGTGATTTACAACTTTTTCATTTTTACAAGCGATGCAAATAAATGTTTTTCTCCGACCCGGTCGAAATTCACGACGATTTCCTGATCGCCGCCCGATGGAATCACATCAATTACCTCGCCATTTCCAAATTTAATATGGCGTACTTTATCTCCTACTTCATAGCTTGCCGGTGCAGAAGCTGCATTTCCCATCGGAAATGCCTTTCCAAATCCCGGATTGGCACTCGGGTTCGCATTTAACGTGGCAGAGCGCGTATACGGATTGTTCTTGCCATATGCCTTTAGCTGAATCACCTGCTCTGCCGGTTTCTTTGATGGAATCCGATCCATATTCGCAGGTGCATAGCCAAAAGCCTTCTCTTCATACTCGAGATAATGCTTCGGAATCTCCTTGACGAACCGCGATACTTCCTCGAAATTCGTCGAACCATGCACCATCCGTTGTCCGGCAGCCGTCATATACAGTTTCTCCATCGCACGTGTAATTCCGACATAGCAAAGTCTCCGCTCCTCTTCAAGTGCATCCGGATCATCGGAATCCAGCGACATGCCACTTGGGAATAACCGTTCTTCCATACCAGTCATAAATACATAAGGAAACTCCAAGCCTTTCGCACTATGTAAGGTCATCAGCGTCACCTTTGCAGTTGGCACACCATCCTCGTCTTCCTCCTCGGTATCTGCCACCAGCGCGATATCTTCGAGAAGTCCGGTCAGTGTTGGCACCTCTGCACTCTCTTCATAGGTAACGATCTTATTCTTTAATTCCTCTAAGTTATCCAACCGGGTACGCGCTTCATCCGTAGCTTCCGCCTCCAATGCTTCGCGATATCCGCTTTCATCCATGATTGCATCGAACACTTCACTGATGAATTCGCCATGTATCAGACGCGCCTTAAAGCCTTCCATCATATCTGTGAATTTCCGAATCTTTTCTACATTCCGTGTCATGCCCGGTACTTCTTCGATATCCAGCAACGCATCGTATAGATTATATCCATTGGACTGTGCATACATATCAAGCTTATCCACGGTCGTCGCACCGATTCCACGCTTCGGCACATTGATAATACGTTTGATTGCCTGATCATCGATCGGGTTTGCAAGCACCTTCAGATAGCTTACGAGATCCATAATTTCTTTTCTTCCATAGAAATTCTGTCCACCATAGATTTTATATGGTAGATTCTCATACAGAAGTTTTTCCTCAAGCACACGGGACTGCGCATTGGTACGATACAAGATCGCGATATCATCGAGTGATACCCCCTGATTCTTCAAGGTCTTGATCCGGGACGCAACACCGTTTGCCTCCTCGTACTCCGTACCATAACGGGTAAATGTTACCTTCTCGCCATCCTCCTGCTCTGTCCAGAGACGTTTATCCTTTCTGCCCTCATTGTTCGCAATCACCGCATTTGCAGAATTTAAGATATTCGCCTTGGAACGGTAGTTCTGCTCCAGCTTTACGACCTTGGCATCCGGGTATTCTTCTTCAAAATTCAGGATATTATAGATGTTCGCGCCACGGAATTTATAAATACTCTGGTCGTCATCACCCACGACGCACAAATTCCGGTATTTTGCAGCCAGCATCTTTACCAAGATAAACTGTGTATGGTTCGTATCCTGATACTCGTCCACCATAATGTACTTAAACCGTGTCTGGTACTCGGCAAGCACATCTGGATTCGTCTCAAAAAGAAAGATCGTCTTGAAAATCAAATCATCAAAATCAAGCGCATTGTTGCTCTGCAGACGCTTCTGATATTCCCGGTAAACCTCCGCAATCTTCTGATCCCGGAAGCTTGCCGCATGTGCTTTCTCATAATCGTCCGGTGTCATGTACCCTTCCTTTGCCTTCGATATCGCCGAAAGCATCGCCCGCTCCGGATAGAGCTTCGGGTCTAGTTGCAGATATTTCAACACTTCTTTTACAACAGTCTTCTGTTCACTTGCATCATAGATCGTGAAACTGCTCGTTCCACCGATCTTGTCAATATGTTTACGCAGAATCCGCACACACATGGAATGGAAGGTTGATACCCACACACTCTCAGCACCAAATCCTACCAGATTATCTACTCGTTCCCGCATCTCTGCCGCAGCCTTGTTCGTAAATGTGATTGCCAGTATATTGTATGGATTGACTGACATCTCATCGATCAGATATGCGATCCGGTGCGTGATCACTCTGGTCTTTCCAGAGCCAGCACCAGCTAAAATAAGTAAAGGCCCGTCGGTTGTACAACAGGCCTCTAACTGTTTGTCATTTAATCCTGGCATCGGTTTACTGTAAACCTAACTTTGCCTTCATCGCTGCCAGCTCATCCTGTACAGCTGCATTTGGAGCTGCATCATACTTGGCTGCTAAACTGTCGATGCCACTCTCCTGTGTTGTCTGATTTAATTCGGTCATGGCATTTGCCTGATCAAGCATTGCGTTCGCCTTTGCTTCCATACGATCAAAGGCAGCCATGCTGCTTGCTGAATCTGACAGATTGTTCGTCATCTTGTTCAGACGATCCTGAGTCTTAGCAACCTTCATCTTCGCCTTGATTGCATCACGGCGGGAGTCAAGCTGGTTGATATCTGTCACAAGCTTGTCATGCATCTGACGCATCTTCATCGCATTTGCAGCTGCAACATCATAGGTCTGCTGCAAGCTTGCCTGCTTCGCTGTAAGCTGGTTCTTCTGCTCTAAGAACTTCATGGCATCTGCTTCGTTTCCGGCAAGAAGTGCCTTCTCTGCGTATGCCTGCATCTTTGTAATCTCAGAATTCACTTCATCAAGCTCACGCTTGCATCTCTGCTCATCTGCCATAACGGCAGCTGTTTCCTTCTTCACTTCTGCCAGATCCTTCGTCAGGTTACGAAGTGTCTGATCAATCATCTTCTCCGGATCTTCTGCCTTATCGAGAAGTGCATTGATATTTGAAGCCATAATGTCTTTAAATCTCTGTAAAATTCCCATTGTAATAAAACCCTCCTATAATTCTCATCTTCATACCGTGAAATCCACGTTGCTTTTATTATACTTGATAAAGATAGTAAAGTAAAATGGAATTTTGTTAAAAATTGGTGTTGTTATTGCAACTTGTCTTAATTGTATTTTGCAATCACTTCTTCGTTTGCCTTCATGGCACTTTCTTCCATCTGCTTTCTCTCTGCAAGGAGCTTTTCCTGCACTTCCTTATGCTGTACACCGATGATCTGCAATGCGAGATATGCGGCATTCTTTGCACCATTGATTGCTACGGTTGCAACCGGAATTCCGGATGGCATCTGCACGATAGAGTAAAGTGCGTCCTGTCCATCGAGTACGGAACCTGAGATTGGAACACCGATAACCGGAAGAACCGTCTGGCTTGCAACAACGCCCGGAAGTGCGGCTGCCATACCTGCGGCTGTAATAAACACTTCTGTGCCGTTTCCGTTTGCCTCCTCGATAAATGCGGAAAGTCCTGCATGTGCACGGTGTGCTGACAGGCAACGCACATCAACCTGTACGCCATAGTCCTTCAGAATCTTAATTGCTGGCTCTACCTTTGGAAGATCACTTGTGGATCCCATAATCACTGCTACTCTCATTTGTTCTGCCTCCTTGATGTTAAATATATTGTATTGTATCACTATCTCCTGATAAAGGAAACAGTATTTGTTGCTGTTATGTTATCGTATGTTCTTCCGGGTTCCGGAGATCCCTTTGGAACCAATATGATTTGTATACCTTCCAGTCTTTTTGCCAGTCCGGCAGTTCCGGATGCTTCTCCGTTTTTTGCCCACGACAGCCAGCCAAACGACTGTGCATGTACGCGGTAATAAATATCATAGTGTTCTGCCATCTCTCCATAGAGCGAAATCCGGATTGCTTCTAATCGTTTTGCCTGTCCGCTTGTACCGGACATTTCTCCATCTTTTTTCCATGTATTCGGATCATTTTCATTTCCCTGCCATCCATAAGATTGTACATGCGTTGTGTACCTTACACCACCTGAATATGATGCGTTCGACAACTTGATATTGATTCCTTCCAACCGCTTTGCCTTGCCGCTGGTTCCGGACATCTGTCCGTTGGTTTTCCATGTCTGCCAGCCAAAGGATTGTACATGGGTCTTATACATTATATTGGCGTTATACGCATCCCCCGGAATCTGAATCGAACCATTCTGCAAAGCAACATAAGCACGGGTATTCACAGATGACGGATTCACATTCGCATACGATTGTCCTGGCGCCGGTTCTCCTTTCTTCACTACGACAATCTGAATTCCTTCCAACCGCTTTCCATACCCTGCTGTTCCTGATGGTTCCCCATTTTTTGCCCATGCAAGCCAGCCGAATGACTGTGCATGTACACGGTAATAAATATCATAGTTATCTTTATCTGCTCCGGTCAGACGGATTTTGATCGCTTCTAAACGTTTTGCCTCACCGCTCGTTCCGTTTTTCTCGCCATTTGCAGACCACGGCAGCCAGCCATACGTCTGGCAATGTGTAGTGTACTGTACACCAAGATTTGCATTTCCGGATACACGTACCCAGATATTTTCCAATCGTTTTGCTTCACCACTTGTACCTGCCATCCAGCCATTTGACATTGCCGGTTGGGAATCACCATATGTCTGGATATGCGTCTTGTAGCTGACATCTACTTGTGGAATTACCGTTGGTCTTGGTACCGTAGTTCCATATGTAAATGTACTGCTTCCACTTACCGCGCCACACTGTGAACAGCTATAATAGTACACAGCTGGCGAATCATAGGTTGCATCCGACTTTTTCGTTGTATTGCTTACTATCTTCGCCGTAAATTGATGCGGCAATTTATCACCATACGTAAACACATCTGTACCTGTTTTTCCGCACCGACTGCACTCGTAATAATATGTTGCCGGTGACGTACATGTTGCTGCACTTGCCATGTAAGCATCAGATATATGCTTTACAGAATACGCATGCCCCAATGCTTTTCCATACGAATATTGCACATCTCCCTTCTTATTACATCCACTGCATGCATAGTAATATCTGGCTGATGATGAACAATTCGCTGCACTTGCAAGATATGTATCGGATATTATCTTTTTAGTATAAGAATGATCCCCTGCCGTACCATATGTATACGTTTTTGCATTTGCAGACTTATCTACTGCTCCGCATCTCGCACAACTATAATAATAAATTGCCGGCGATACGCAATTTGCCGGTTCCTTTAACGCAGCTTCCGTCTGAACTTTCTGTGTATACTGATGGTTCAGTTTGTCTCCGCTATAAAATGTTGTCGTTCCCTTCTGTCCACATCCCGCACAGCTATAATAATACGCTGCCGGCTTTTCACAGGTTGCTGCACTCGCGAAATGCGCTGTATCTACATGCTGTACCGTATAAGAATGTGCTGCCAGACTGCCAGATTCAAAAGTCTCTGTACTTAGCTTTTTACAGTTGGAACAGCTCTTGTAATATGTTGCTTTCTTCGTACACGTTGCATTGCTTTTTAATGCTCCTGTTACTGTCGGATCATTCACATATGTATGTGTAATGGTGTATGTTTTCTCAACTGATTTTGAAAAGATGCCTTTACCCGTAATCTTGCATGTACCTGTTGTTCCACTCGTCGAATGACTCACGGTATAATCTGTTCCGCTTGTCAGCTTAATGCCATTATAAGTTACTGTTGGAGCAACCGCAGATGTACTTGTTCCACATGATATAGACGTCTTCGCCAGTGTCACTACCGCATTACTGATATCTACCGATCCAGTTGCTCCTACTCGAATTGTGTAGGATCTTTTTATAGAAGGGTTGTATTTTGGGTATACAGAAATCGTAACAATTCCTGCTTTTTTCACTTTCAAAACAGCATCGTTCGGTTGTACAATACTCTTTTTGGGAGCCTCTACAATACTGTCATCTGAGCTTTCAAACATAACATCTCGATAACCGCTATCTCCATTCACATCTTTTACATAACACAAAATATTTGAACCTACTGAATTTTCAGTTGGTACACTTAGATGATAATAACTATCCGACGATTCACTATTTCTCCAACATAACAACATTGATGTCGGAGGAACAATCGTAATCGTTGCGTTACAGAAAGAGCAGACACCGGTTGCCTTGCCTGTACTGTCAGCCGTACCATAGACGTAGGAATGTGGTGCTTTTTCTATTGTTTCTTTTATGGTCATCCCGCATTTTGAACACTTGTATATGTTCTCTCCGGTTGTCTGACACGTTGGTTGAACTGTTGACTGCAATACTTTATTATGATTACAGCTCACAGTAAGACTAAATGTACAAAGTACGGTACTTCCTTTTTTGCAAGTAATCGTTGTAGTTCCGGCTTTCTTTGCAGTAACTACGCCATCCGCTGTCACGCTTGCTACTGTTGTATCAGAGGATGTGTATGTAACAGTATCAATCACCCAGAGATCAAGAGTCTTTGATCCATTTACCAGATGAACCATCGGTGTGAGTTTCTGCGTTTCTCCTAAATACTGTGTTGCTTCTCCCTTAAGATAATACTTGTTGATATATGCGTCTTTTACTTCGACTTTCTGCATAATATCTGTATGTCCTGATAAGGCAGACTGGCTTAAGCTCTCGGAAGTGCTGTTAAACTCACCCGCTAACGTATTCGGATAACCAGAGGCAGTTGTATAAAAATCCCCCAGTCCAACATAGGTATTCCTTGGATCAATCATGCTTGTATAGTGACCGGTTACGGCATCTGATGTCTGCTTTACCCAGTCAGATTTCTCGTCATACCACTGGTTAATCCCCGATACCAGATTTCCCTTATTCCAATTATACGCTAACACTTCGGCATATGTTGATACACCATTGTATTTTACAGTACTCAAGCCTTTCCCATTCAGACGGTTATGTCCACTTCCCACAAATCCGAAACACAATCCACCTTCCACCGCACGGATTCTCGCAATCCGCTCCAGATCGGTCGACCATTTGATTGGTACATAATCGGATGCCGTAAGCATCCGGTTTGAATTTCTCGGATCTGGTACATTTCCTGCCTCGCATGCTTCTTTTCTTATTTCATTAATCCGGTTCAATGCATTTTGTGCATCTACATAATACGTTCCATACACCCCGAACATCGTACATCCTGTCGATGGCGCACTTACATCCGTCTCCAGTATTGTGTACTGTGCTGCCTCTGCGATTGGCGACAGTTCCGTCATACCCATACTGAATATCATTGCAAATGCAATGATATATGCAACAAGTCTCTTCCCTCTACGTTTTTTCATTCGCCCCTCCTGTAATTTTCCCTACACCACTATATCTTTCACAAGTTTCTCTGGTTTTATTTGTCTCTGCTCAACCGTATATGCCCCAAGCAACCGTTTCTTTGCTTCTTCAAATACACCCATATCATCGATATACATATAAGCAAGCACGTCGCCTTTTCGCACTGCGTCGCCCAGATGTTTTCTGATATCCAGCCCGACACCTAAGTTGATCGTGCTGTCCTTCGTTGCACGTCCGCCGCCTAAGATGAGGTTCACCATGCCAACCTCGCTTGTGTTGCAGGCTGCCAGATATCCATCCTCTTCACAGACGATCGGAACACAGTTTGCCGCGAGCCGGAATTTGTTCACATCGTCGATGTATGTGCCATCGCCACCCTGTGCTTCCACAAACTCTTTGAACTTGGCAAGTGCCGCACCGCTCTCGATTGCTTTTTCACACTGTGCCTTCGCAGCTTCAAAATCATCGGATTTTCCTGCCGCCATATACATGTATGCCGCCAGTGTGAGTGATACAGTAAGCAGGCGGTGAATACCATGCCTGTCGTAGCCCGCACAATTTTCCATACCCGCACAATCTGCCTTGTCTGTGCGGTCCGCACCATATCCCTGTTGCGCTATATTTTCGATTGCACTATAGGCATCACACCGGCTCTGCACGTCTGTATCCCCGCTTGTGTCATATGTGAGATATGGCTTCACATCCTTCATTGAAAGCACCTGCACCGCCTCGATCACTTCGAGCGCATTGCCAACCTTGCAGCCGAGCGGTTCGTTCATATCCGTAATCACACCATAACACGTTCTGCCAGCAGATTTGCCGATATCAACCATGATCTGTGCCAACGCCTTTGCATCTGTTTCGTTCTTCATAAATGCGCCGCTGCCACATTTCACATCCAGCACGATTGCATCCGCACCTGCCGCAAGCTTCTTGCTCATAATCGAAGATGCAATGAGCGGCAGACTGTCGACTGTCGCCGTCACATCGCGCAGCGCATAGATCTTCTTATCTGCCGGTGCCAGATCTCCGGTCTGTCCGACAAGCGCCAACTTCATCGAATTGACGTGTTCAATAAATTCTGTCTCCGGGATACTCACACAGAAACCCGGAATCGCCTCTAACTTATCAATCGTACCGCCCGTGTGTCCAAGTCCTCTGCCGCTCATCTTCGCAACTGGTACCCCCAGACTTGCGAGGATCGGCGCCACGATAAATGTCGTCTTATCCCCGACACCTCCGGTACTGTGCTTATCGACCTTCACACCGTGGATGGCTGCAAGACTGAGCTGGTCGCCGCTTTCCGCCATCGCATGTGTCAGTGCGCAGGTCTCATCGTGCGTCATGCCTTTGTAGTAGACACACATCAGCCACGCACTCATCTGATAATCAGGGATTTCTCCCTTCGTAAACCCTTCCACGATAAAACGGATCTCATCTGCAGTATGCTCTGCGCCGTTCCGCTTCTTCATGATCATATCGTACATTCGATACATCTTACGTCACCCCCTGTGTCGTAAATACATCCTAGCGATTGTCATATCATGCTACATAATATCCTGCAGGAAACTCTTCCCAATTGCCTTTTCATCATCCACACAGCTTCCAAGCAGGTACTCCTCCACGGTCTTTCCAATATCCGCAAAAGTCGGTCTTGTGCCAAGATCCGTTCCCTGCTTCAATCCCTTTCCATACATCAGAATCGGAATATATTCCCGTGTGTGATCGGTTCCCTTAAAGGTTGGATCACAGCCGTGATCCGCATCCACGATCAAAATATCCTCGTCCGTCATCTGCGCATACAGTTTCGGCAGCCATGCATCGAATTCTTCGAGCGCATTCTTATAGCCAAGCGTATCTCTTCGATGTCCGTATTTCATATCAAAATCAACCAGATTCGTGAAGATCAGTCCCGCCGGTTCTGTCTGCATATAGTCAAGCGTCTTCTGCATGCCATCGGTATTTCCGGTCGTATGCACGGAATCGCAGATACCACTGCCGTGGAAGATATCACTGATCTTACCGACTCCGCATACCCGCACACCCGCATCTGCCAGATGCACCAGCGCATTGTGTTCCGATGGTTCTAACGCATAGTCACGCCGGTTGCTCGTCCGCTCGAACCCGTCGCCTTTTCGTACAAATGGTCTTGCGATCACACGTCCGACGCCATGCTCACCAACCAGAATCTTTCTTGCAATCTCACACATCTCATACAATCTTGGAAGTCCGACCTTCTCCTCGGACGCTGCGATCTGGAATACCGAATCTGCCGACGTATAGACGATCGGATAGCCTGTCTTCATGTGTTCCTCGCCATATTCTGCAATGATCGGAATGCCGGATGCGACCTTGTTTCCGTAGATGGCTCCACAACCGGTCTGCTCGATAAATGCATCGATAATCTCCTGTGGAAATCCATTTGGATACGTCGGGAATGCATGTTTTGTATGAATCCCAATCATCTCCCAGTGTCCGGTTGTTGTATCCTTGCCGTTGGATAACTCCTGTGCCTTTCCATACACGCCGATCACATCCTGCTTTGTTGCTGCATCGTAAAACGATGTGTTCTCAATCGCACGAAGTCCAAGCTTCGTCAGATTGTCAAATTTTGCATCTGGATATGTCTCTAAAATATGTCCAAATGTATCGGAGCCAACATCGCCGAACTTATCTGCATCCGGTTCCTCTCCGATTCCTGCACTGTCAAGTACGATCCATATTACACGTTTTGCCATATTTCACGTCCTTTCTGCAAAAGTTCTATGCTTCTGCCTTGTTTTTATTTCTGTAAATCAGGTACAGTGGTAACGCTACAAATACGACTCCACCCACGATATTTCCAAGTGTTACCGGAAGGAGGTTGTTCAGGAAGAACTTACCAACTGTCATCGAATTAAGCTGATCCGGTGTCATGCCTGCCATGATTGCCGCATTGTAGTATGCCTCACCGTGCTTTGCAAGAAGTCCGGCAGGAATGTAATACATATTTGCCACGCAGTGCTCATAGCCTGCAATAACAAACGCCCAAATTGGGAAGAAACATGCGAAGATCTTTCCAATCGCATCCTGACATACACCTGCCAGAAGCACTGCCAGACATACAAGGATGTTACACATGATTCCAGATGTAAATGCCTTCATGAAACTTAAATTCATCTTATTATAAGCCGTCTTGATCGTCGCTGCTGCAAGTGCGCCATTCCCATAATCAAGCTGTCCACAACGGTTTACCAGAACAACTACGATACACGCACCGATCAGATTCGTGATAAATACAACTACCAATACACGAATCATATCGAGAAGCCTGATCCGCTTGTCAAATACAGCAAATGACATCAAGCAGTCACCTGTGAAAAGCTCTGCGCCAATCAGCACAACAAACATCAATCCCACCGGGAATATCGCACCTGCTAATGACTTCGCAAGTCCTGTATTGCTGATTCCGTAAACTGCCGCGCTACTGCTCGATGCACCAATCGCAATGAAAGCACCTGCCAGCATACCGAGCAATACCAGCTTTCCGAACGAAAGCTTTGTTTTTCCTTCGTATACCCCCATGTTATCTGTAATCAGATCACCGATCTTTTTCGTACCCATTTTTTCTTCCTTCCTGTGTCTTCCATTTTATAATTTTTATATTCTATCAGAAGTCAACAACCGGCTTCCGCAGAAATCTTTCTCTTAGCACGCTTACTTCAGTGCTTCATTCAGTGCTTCTGTACCCGGAAGCACAAATCTTCCATCCTCAATGATTGCCGTCTTTGTGCCATCCGGCTTCACGGCATAGATTCCACCAATCTCCTCATATGGGATCGTGATATCGGTATGGCAGTTAAAATATGCACCTGCCCGCGCCTCCTTGTCCTCTGAATTGCGCAGCGCAGAGCACTCATTTTCCTTCGCTACGATCTCTCTGCCATCCGGGTTGTACAGGCGGCTGTCCTCGCTGTAGCTGTAACAGGTATCACCGACTGCAAAATGCGGTCCCATCTTCTCTACAATCAGAATCGGGAGCTTGTATAAGATGTCATATTTTCTTGCCATCGCATATGCCGTCGTGTTCGTACCGATCGCGAATTCACCGATTGGAAGTGTCTCATGGTGGAATAGCAGATTCTCCTTGATAAACCGCTTGTTCTCTGCCTCATCCTCGAAGTTCTTACAGGTATAATCGGCAACCTTTCCATCCTCGAAGGTAAGCTTCAAGTCTGTGTATTTGAGTTCGTTCAAATACACCTGGCTCACATGCAGCGTTCCCTTCGTACCGTTGAGTACCGGGGAAGTAAATACTTCACCAAGCGGGATATTCACATCTGCCAGACAATTCTCGAAGTTCGTCTGTGTCTTGCGGTCGATCTTGTGCAGCATCACCTTCATGTCCGTCTGGTTGCCACCCTTGCCAAGTACCTGTACATATTCTGCATCATCGAGACAATCAATCATCGTCTGCTGGATGGATTTGTATTTCTCATTATCGAGCGTATTCACTTCCACAACTGCATCGAAGATCTCCTCGAAATTCTCACCGATCTCCGGGATTGGATATGCGATAATCGTGAAGCTGTACTGGTCATGTGGAATGTAATGATTTGTGATCTCCGCCGCCTTCGACGCATATTCCACAGACATCTTCTGCTGCTTGTCGGATAATTTCCAGACTGTCGGCTTCGTCTGCGGGCTGAACGGATCTTCGCCGAACACCTCAATGACCGCCGGACCTGCATAGACAAGCGCAGCTTCTTTCTCCTGCTCATAGGTCTGCTCCATAACTTCGAGCTTCCGCTCCATAAACGCGCGGTCGAAGAACACTGCATCATCGCCCGCATGGTCATACTCATACTGCTTGTTCGCCGGTGTCGCAGCATATCCGGTACGGATCGTTGCCTTCCGGTTCATACGGCTGACTGGATACCGGAACAGTATTGATGCCAGACCTTCTTTCTCAAACATCTGGATTGCCGCTTTCACCATGCGCTCCTGTCCGATTGCATAGCGGATATTCACAGACTTCTTCGGGCTGATATCGATCCGCATCGTCTCAAAGCCCTTGATAAAGCCCTGCACATACGTGCGTGCCAGTCTTTCGATCTTCTCCTCCGGAAGCTTCGCCAGATACTGCGCCATCCGAAGCTCATTTTCACCGATATATTCGCCGTACGCATACAGATAATCCGGTGTCATAAGGTCACTCTGCATGATGATATCATACGCAAAAGGATTCACGCATGTAACCGTCTCCCGGATTCTTCTTGCAACAAGCACATCCGCATAATCATACATATAGTAATAGATAGCTTCCTTGATCTCCTTCTCGTCTGGAAGCTTCTCTCCTTCGGATGCAGTAAAGATTCCATACACCTCTAAGAAAAGCTCCATCAGGGAAATCATCGCCTGCATCTCATCTTCATACGCGTACGCAATCATAGCACGGATCTCTGCGTATAACATGCATAAATATTTGCCATATTCACCAAGTTTTTCCACGGCATAATCCGGGTTTGCAAAGCTTGCGCCATAATGCTCCGGCAAAATGTCTACATATAAATTGTGATTGATCTCCTGTAATTTCGAAAGTGGAAGGTCGATCTTTCCCGGCTGTGACACAATCTCGTACACGTCATACACATACAGAATAAACTCTGCCACACTGTCAAAATATGTTTTGAGATTCTTCGCACCTGCATCCATCTTCGCAAGTGTATCCCAGATTGTCTGATCCTCTTCCTTTATTTCACTGATTCGTTCTATCGCAAGCTGCATACGCTCCTGCAAATCTGCGTCGTTCATAGTTTCCTCCTACCTCGTCCGAAGACTTTAAAATCTGCCTAATAAAATGATTATGACCGGAACCACAAAGGATACGATGTTCAGCCAGATGGAGATCCGCTTGCCACGCACGCCGCCCTTCTGGGACTGTAAACCCATGCGTGCAAAGATCTCTCCAACGATCGACAGCAGCATGGCGATGATATACAATAACCCGAATACCTCCGGCACATGCCCCGCCGTCGCGATGGACACGATCACACTGACAACTTCGATAATCAGCGCGATTCCACCCATGCAGTCAGCGATAATCGTATCGCTCGCAAACGATGAATCTGTAAAATAATATCTTCGTTTCTTGAACAAACTCATAATCATTTATTTTACACAGCCAATCAGGGTGTTGATATCATCTACCCCGTTTGTCTGCATATATTCCTCAATTCCTTTTATAATCTCAACGGTTGCATATGGATTGTGGAAATTCGCCGTTCCAACAGCAACTGCGGTCGCACCAGCCATGATCATCTCCAGTGCATCCTCGGTATTCATTACGCCGCCCATACCGATGATTGGCAGTTTCACGGCATTTGCCACCTGATATACCATACGCACTGCGATCGGATGGATTGCCGGGCCGGATACACCAGCCGTCTTGTTTGCAACTGCAAACGTCCGGCGTTTCACATCGATCTTCATACCGGTCAATGTATTGATCAGAGAAAGTGCATCACTTCCGGCTGCCTCGGCTGCCTTCGCCATCTCCGTAATATCTGTGACATTCGGAGAAAGCTTCATGATGATTGGCTGCTTCGCCTTCGCCTTGATTGCCTTCGTGATATCATACAGTGCTTTTGGATCCTGTCCAAATGCGATACCACCCTCTTTCACGTTCGGGCACGATACATTAATCTCCAGAAGGTCAACCGGCTCATCACCAAGCCGTTCCACAACGTCCAGATAATCTTCGGTACTCTTGCCACACACATTGACAATAATCTTCGTATCCTTCTCCTTTAAGAATGGGATATCCCGCTTCACAAATGTATCGATTCCCGGATTCTGCAATCCGATTGCATTCATCATACCGCCATAGGTCTCTGCCACACGTGGTGTCGGGTTGCCCGGCCACGGAACATTCGCCACGCCCTTTGTCGTCACGGCTCCAAGGAGATTCAAATCTACGAACTCATCGTATTCCATACCAGAGCCAAATGTACCGGATGCAACGGTGATTGGATTCTTAAGCTCCACACCTGCAATACTTACCTTTGTATTCATTACAGCTCCACCTCCTCAGCATAAAATACAGGGCCATCCTTGCATACACGCTTATTCTTCACCTGTGAATGGTCGTCAATCTCCTTCGACTTGCATACGCAGGCAAGGCAGGCACCCACACCGCATGCCATACGCTCTTCTAAGGATAACTGTGCTTCGATGCCATGTTCCAGTGCATAGCTCTGAATCGCACGAAGCATCGGTGTTGGTCCGCAGGCATAAATCTCTGTGCCCTCGATGCCGTACTGGCGAATTGCATCCATAACCGTTCCTTTGACACCGATTGCGCCGTTGTCGCTGGATTTGTATACGGTTCCATATGGTTCAAATTCCTCTGATAAGAATTCCTCATCACGGAATCCAAGCACGATCGACTTCTCGCAGGTAAGCTCCTTCGCAAGCTGCAGCATCGGTGGAATACCGATTCCGCCGCCGATCAGGATTGCCTTCTTATCCTTCTTCGTAAATCCGTTTCCGAGTGGTCCGAGTATCGTGATTGTATGATCGGAAGTGAGCATCGAGAATTCCTTTGTGCCCTTTCCTGCAATACGATATACGATCCGGAGTGTACCTGCTGCACGGTCAATCTCACACAAACTGATCGGACGTGGAAGCAGCTTGCTTCCATCTGCAGAATACACGTCGATAAACTGTCCCGGTACTGCCTGGCTGGCAATCTCCGGTGCCTGTATCACCATTGAATATATGTCTGTGGCGATCTCGTCCTGACGGACGATCTTCGCCTCCATCTTTATCTTTCCCATTTTCGACTCCTCTTAATTGTTTTATTGCGAAACATCCTACTTCTCGGTAATCCGTTGCACATATTACGCAATTCTACGCAGACGCGCTCCCGCTCACTTCCACATGTAGCGGTACTAAACTCATTGCCCCAGAAAAAACATCTGGGAGCAATTCGTTAAGTACCGACATGTTCCAATGGTCTGCGTATGAATTGGTAAATATGTGCAACTCAATAAACGTTTTTGATGTTTCGCAATTATAACTATTTCATAGTAACCTTTTCAAAATGCATCGATAAATCTGCTATCTTGTATTTATTAGTGGCTTGCGTACGGGTATCACCACATCGCTTTCGCTCTGTGGTATTTCGTCGGACGCATCCTAGATATAAACCTTCGGTTTATATGCGTCCTCCTCTGGCGCCGTTGATGTCGGCGATCATGTCCTTGACTGCCTGCCGGCTCGCATCTGCATATCCGGTCTCACCGAAGGATGCGTATTTGTCCTGCTTGTAAGCAGCGATGATGCCACGGGAAGAGTTGACGATCGCACCAAGTCCATCCGGATTGAAGTAATGTACGAGATCTTCTGCCTTGCCGCCCTGCGCACCGTAGCCCGGTACAAGGATGTATGTCTTCGGCATCAGCTTCCGGAGTATCTTACCCATCTCCGGATATGTCGCACCAACCACACATCCGACATTGCTGTATGTATCGCCCATGCAGGCTTCACCCCACTCAACGACTTTCTCTGCAACAAGCTCGTACAATGGACGGCCATTAATAAGCTGATCCTGGAACTCGCCGGAAGATGGATTGGATGTCTTCACAAGTACGAAGATACCCTTATTGTACTGCTTGCATACATCCACAAATGGCTTCACACCATCGGTTCCAAGATATGGATTGACTGTCACGAAATCCTCATCGAATCCAGCATATTCTTTGCTTCCTACCTGCACCTTGCCAAGATGTCCGACTGCATATGCCGTTGATGTAGATCCGATGTCACCACGCTTGATGTCGCCGATGATTACAAGTCCCTTCTCCTTTGCATATGCACAGGTCTTGTGGAATGCAATGAGTCCCTCGATTCCAAACTGCTCATACATTGCGATCTGCGGTTTCACTGCCGGAATCAGATCGTAAGTTGCATCGATAATTCCTTTATTGTATTCCCAGATTGCCTCGGCTGCACCTTTTAAGGTCTCTCCATACTCAGAAAATGCTTTCTTCTGGATATACTCCGGTACATAGGAAAGCATCGGATCTAATCCGACTACAATCGGTGCGTCCTTCTTCTCAATCTGTGCTACTAATTCATTAATCATTTATTTGTCCTCCTATTATGGTAATGCCACTCGCATCCGCTCAACGGCCTCCTACTGATCTTCTATAATTGCCCCATTGTAGCGGAGCTCACCATCTACGATGGTTGTCAGAACCTTTCCAACTAATGTCTGTCCGGTATATGGGGTATTGTGTCCCTTCGATTCAAACTTGATCGGATCAACGACCCATGTTTCTTCCGGATCGAAGATTACGATGTCCGCCTTCGCTCCCGGTGTCAGTCTTCCGTACTTGTCATCGATGCCGATGATCTTCGCAGGATTGTAGCTCATCTTCGTCGCCATATCCATGATATCCATAAGGCCCGGTGCTACAAGTGCCGTATACGTAAGTGCGGCAGACGTCTCTAATCCGACGATTCCAAATGGTGCCTTATCAAAGAACTGATCCTTCTCTTCTGCGGAATGTGGTGCATGATCGGTAGAGATTGCAGGCATCGTTCCGTCTACCAGCCCTTCCACCAGTGCCTTTACATCCTTCTCTGTCCGGAGTGGCGGATTCATCTTGTAGTTGCTGTTGGCTTCCTTGATATCTGCATCCGTCAATGTGAAATGATGTGGACAAACTTCGGCTGTGACATGCGCGCCAAGCCGCTTCGCCATCCGCATAAGCTCGACCGTTCCAATTGTGGAACAATGGCAGATATGAAGCTTCGCCCCTGTCTCATGTGCAAGAAAAATATCACGCGCGGTGATGACATCCTCCACGGAATTCGGAATACCCGGCACACCAAATTTCTCCGATGCTACACCCTCATTTAACACGCCTTTTCCAACGAGATCCTTGTCCTCGCAGTGCGCCATGATCACTGCACCAAGCTCGGCTGCTTTCTTCATCGCCTCGCGGTAGACACGGATATCCATAACACTTTTTCCATCTTCGGAAAATGCAACAGCGCCTGCCTTTAACATCGCTTCCATATCGACAAGCTCTTTTCCTTCCATCCCTTTCGTAATAGAGGAAAGCTGCTTCACATGCACATATGCATGCTCCGCACGTTGCAAAATATCCTGCAATACTTCCACGTTATCGACAACCGGTTTTGTGTTTGGCATCGCACAGACTGTCGTCACACCACCCGCGGCTGCTGCACGCGAACCGGTAATGATGTCTTCCTTGTATGTCAGTCCCGGATCACGAAAATGTACATGCAGATCAATAAACCCCGGCATTACATATTTACCCTTTGCATCGATCACAAGATGTCCATTTTCCTGGGCTTCGTTGTAATCTGCCTGCTCGCCGCGGCTTCGCACGTAAATCTTCTTTATACAATCCTGTTCAATCAATACGTCTGCGATCTCGTGCAACCCGGTTGCAGGATCGACGACGTGACCATCAACTATGAGCATAATAATCCTCCTGTGTATTTATAATACATACATCTTATACGTCACACTTTCCTTGTATAACATGTAGAATAACCTTCGTTGTGATTCGAGTGCATCCGTACCGGAAACACGCACGGTTACACTTACTTTACTGCCTTCGTACTGCAATGCAGTCACTTCGGTTCCGAAGTCGCCAAGTACGGAAAGCATATCCTGTATAGACATCCCCTGTTCCGCCTGTGGATCGGGTGTCAGCTCGATCTTCACAGATGCATCTGTGGTGTCTCTTTCGTTTATCGCTGCCTGAACTGATCTATACTGCGTCTCAAATTCCGTATCCACATTTCCTTTTCCAAGGAAGATTCCATACTGATGATACCGCGATAATTGCATAACCTTCCGCACATACAGACGGTACAGTTTTTCCTCATCTGCATCACCGGGGAAACGTGCGTACACCTGCTTTTCGCGCTCTGGTTTGTATACGCTGTCCTGCGTTTGAAGCTTCGCTTCTGCCACATCTTCCGAGCAGCGCAGGCGATCCGTAAAATAGCGATGCATCGCATCATCCACCGCGTTGATCTGTTTTCGTATCTGATCTAATTCCATATTCTGATTTGTATTCCTTCCTGAATCCTTTTTCAAACCATAATTATTTTTTATTTTACCATAAGTCGACAAAAAAAGAAATGTTCTTGCTAGAATTTAACAGGATATCCCTGCAAAAAATTCTCATACTATCCATATATATCAAATCAATCAGAAAATGGAAGGGAATGTATTATGAATCAAACAGAGCACGCAGAAACAACCGTATATCTTTCCCTCGATGCAAGCACGATGGTTGCGTCCAAGCAGGTACACATTGAAGATATTGCTTCCGTCTTTTGCAGCCAGCCGGATATCATGCACGACGTGAAAAAAATCAAGCTGTTTACATTTCGTGACAACGAGCAGGGGCAATTAGTCGTCAATGCCCTTGCAATCATTGGAGAAATTCTGAAATACGATAAATCCGTGACTGTCCAGAATATTGGCAGCCAGGAATGCGTCGTCTACTATCGGAACTTAAGCGACGGACACAAACGAACCGGAAAAATAAAAGCCGCATTTCTGATGCTGCTCGCCTTTTTCGGAACCGCCTATTCGATCATGTCCTACAACGGGGACGTCGGTGCCATTGATCTGCTGCAGGATCTGTATCAGATGTTTACTGGAACGCAGGCAAGTGCAACCACTGCCGGATATCGATTTGGCATTCTGTTTTACTGTGTCGGGCTGTTCTTCGGTATGCTGCTCTTCTTCAATCACGGTCTGAACCACAAGAAAGCCGATGATCCGACACCGCTGCAGGTACAGATGCGATTATATGAGCGGGATGTCAACGATGCAATCGTTGTAGACAGCGCACGGGAGGGAACGAGTCTCGATGTTGATTAAAACGATTGCTTACTGTTTCTTTTGTATCTGTGCCGGTAGTGCTGTTTCCGCTGGTTTTGTCGCATTTATCACGATGCTTGGTATCTTCGATAAACTGGCAGAGCAGATGAAATCCGGCAAAGGTGTCCACCGAATCGAAGCTTTGATCATCGCCGGTGTCACGATTGGAAATGCTGCGTATCTGTTCGGACTCCGGATTCCGATCGGGCTGGCAGGATTCAGCATCTTCAATCTGTTTGGCGGCATTTTTATCGGGTGTCTCGCCGGTGCTTTAGCAGAAACCTTACAGGTCATGCCAATTCTATCCCGCCGTTTGGGCGTGCGGACATGGCTCCCTTATGTGATTGCCGCGGCTGCCATCGGAAAAGCACTCGGCTGCGCCTGGCAGATTCTGTTTTTTCCTTCTTAAATTATAGCGAAAGGAGTTATCTATATGAAAGTAAAGCAAAACGACCAGGAATATAATCGTTACGTCGAAGCGATCACGCCGAAGCACAGTTGTTTCAAAAACTGCCTGCACGCCTTTCTCGTTGGCGGCTGTATCTGTCTGCTCGGGCAGGTGATCTTCAACGTATGTACGACGCAGTTTCATTATGAGGAGGCAGATGCAATGAGCGTCTGTTCGATCCTGCTTGTATTTCTCTCCGTCCTGCTTACGGGGTTAAACCTCTACAAACCACTCGCGAAATATGGTGGTGCCGGTGCTCTGGTTCCGATTACCGGATTTGCGAATTCCGTTGCCGCCCCAACGATTGAATACAAAAAAGAGGGTGAAGTGTTCGGAAAAGGTGTCAAAGTGTTCACGATTGCCGGACCTGTTATCTTATTCGGTGTCGTAGTAAGCTTTGTCGCCGGTTTCATCTATTGGATTTTCAAACTACTGTAATAACAGATTATCCAGAAAGGAGTTATTATGAATCAGAATGAACAAGAAAAAACAAATCAGGCTGTCGGAAAACAGACCATACGCTTTGCCTGTCCACCAGCAATTTTAAGCCGTGCCTCAATCGTCGGTGACATGGAAGGGCAGGGACCTCTCGCCTCCTATTTCGACCAGATTGAGCCAGATCCTGCCTTCGGCATGGACTCGTGGGAAGAAGGCGAATCCGAAATGGTGCGCCGCGCAGTACAGACTGCCATCACGAAATCCGGCATCGCCAAGGAGAATATCCGCTATATCTTCGGTGGCGATCTGCTTGGACAGTTGATCGGTTCTACATTCGGTCTGAAAGATTTTCAGATACCTATCTTCGGTCTGTATGGTGCCTGCTCCACCTGTGGCGAAGCATTGTCACTTGCAGCTATGACTGTCAATGCAGGCTATGCCTCGCATGTCATTGCCGTGACAAGCAGTCACTTCGGTGGTGCAGAAAAACAGTTCCGGTTTCCACTGGAATACGGCAACCAGCGCCCACTCTCTTCTACCTGGACAGTCACTGGAAGCGGCGCATTCCTTGTATCTGCAACCAGTCCAGATCAGCCGATGAAAGAATACCCTCGCATCACTTCTGTGACAACCGGAAAAATCGTTGATTACGGCGTACGGGACAACATGAACATGGGCGCCTGTATGGCACCTGCCGCAGCAGATGTCATCTACCAATGTCTCGAAGATCTCGCCGTCAAGCCATCTCATTTTGATAAAATCATCACTGGCGATCTTGGAAAAGTCGGCAGTGAAATTCTGATAAAACTGTTACGGGATAACGACTACGACATCGAGAAACAGCATATGGACTGCGGCGTCTGTATCTTCGACAACGAGGAACAGGATACCCACAGTGGCGGCAGTGGCTGCGGCTGTGCGGCTGTCACACTTGCCGGTTATATTCTGCATCAATTAGAATCAAACGAATGGAAACGCGTGTTATTCGTCCCTACCGGAGCATTGCTTTCTACAGTCAGCTTCAACGAGGGACAGACGATCCCCGGCGTCGCGCACGCCGTTGTCATTGAACACATCGATTTATAAATTGGAGGATGTATATATGGACTATATTCTTGCTTTTGTCATCGGAGGAATCATCTGTGTACTGTCACAGATTCTGATGGATACAACCAAGCTTATGCCCGGACGGGTGATGGTAATCTTAGTCTGCACGGGTGTGATCTTAGGGGCAGTTGGTATCTACGAACCTTTCATGAAATTTGCCGGAGCGGGTGCTTTCGTTCCCCTGACCGGATTCGGCTACAACCTGTGGAAAGGAATCAAGGATGCAGTAAACGAAGAGGGCTTTCTCGGACTGTTCCGCGGTGGTTTCAAAATGGCAGCCGTCGGAACCTCCGCCGCTTTGATCTTCTCTTACTTTGCATCTCTCATCTTCTCTCCAAAGATGCCAAAGAATTGAAGCTTTATTTATAACAAAAACAAAAAGAAGTATCTGATTGCAGTCATAAACAACTGTTCTCAGATACTTCTTTGATTTATATTACGTTTGCGGCTCCGGTGCCTGTGTCGTCGGCTCCGGTTGCTGTGTTGTTGGTTGCTGCGTTGTTGGCGCCTGTGTTGTCGGCGGTTGTTGCGTCGTCGGTGCCGGCGGCTGTGTTGTCGGCGTTGGTGCCGGATCGGTACCTCCAGTCTTCTCAAAGGTAACACTGATCGTTCCGTTTGCCTGTACATCGTTAAATGTAAAGCTTGAAACAGCGCCCTGACTCTGTCCATTTACAATGACATCCTTGATCCGGTATCCATTGTGCGGTGTGATATAGAAGGTTACATTCGCGCCCTTCGCGACTCGAACTGTCGGTGAAATCGTTCCACCTTCACCCGCCGAAGAAGCAAGTTCAATCTCGCCTTCCTCTAACGGTGTATGAATATCACACACCTCATCCGTGTACTCGTATCCATCGGTAGATTCTCCGCTGGAGCCTACCAGCTTTTTATTACCATTTTCATCAATCTCGACTGTGAATGAAACGGTCTCCGGACATCCACTGTTTGCACGTTTGTGTGACTCTGTACAGAACTCAATCGCTTCATGTCCACTACATCTCTGTGATGGGATATCTGCCTGTGCATAATAATCCGAAGAAGTTGGGCAGCCTTCACCCGGAAGCAATCCGGTGATCTCGCAGACGCTGATCGTCGTGATACCCTCAGGTCGCTCAAAGTCTGCCGATGTATCCTGTCCTTCTAACTCTACAATCTGATCCATGATATCGCGCCACATATATTTATGTGTATTCTGTCCACCCATATCAACGTTACTGTCATAACCCATCCAGATAGACGCGGTATAATATGGTGTCATACCGCAAAACCAAAGATCATAGTTTTCAGAGGTTGTACCTGTCTTACCTGCACAAGTCATACCAGACTGTAATCTTGCCGGCGTACCAGTTCCGCTTGTAACTACGGACTTCATCGCCTCGATCAACTGCCATGCAGTTGTCGGCTTGATTACCTCATGGGAGGTTGGTGTCGTGTTGTCAACTACCACATTTCCATCATGATCGATAATCTTGGTAAACAAAACCGGCTGATTGTAAACACCACCATTTGCAATCGATGCATAAGCGGCTGTCATCTCATAATTCGTAACACCATAACTCAATCCACCCAGTGCACACGCCTGTGTCTTATCTGTGAGCAGCGTACCATTGCTGTCCACCTCCTGGTCTACCAGTGTCGTATATCCAAACTTCAACAAATACTCAAATGCTGCCTCTGGTGTCTCTTCGGTAATTGCCTTTACCGCACAGACGTTAATGGAGCTTGCGATACTCTTACGGATCGTACAATATCCGCTATGTCCGCCACCGGCATTCCGAACCTCATTACCATTTGCATACTGATATGGCTCATCGTTAAACGATGTTGCAAGACCTGCCTTACCACTGTCGATCAGCGGTGCATATGCTGCTACGATCTTGAACGTGGAACCCGGCTGTCTCTCTGCCTCCGTTGCACGGTTAAATGCACGGTTTACGGTCTTCGTACCACGTCCGCCTACCAGTGCTTTTACATAGCCGGTATGCTGATCCATGATTGTGAACGAAAACTGTGGCTGCGGTGATACAGAAAATGCTTCAGCGACATAGGTTCCGCCTGTCTCTTCCAGCATCGCTTCCTTGAATGTGTCGGCTGCGGCTCTCGCATCCTGTTCACTCGGATAAATATTATTATACTTTGAATTTCCTGTCTGCTCTGCAAAATAATTGGTCAGATCGCCAATGCTGTAATTGTAATTTGTTTCTTTGTCGGCTCCCAGAAGTGTCAGCTTGTAGCTCAAACCAACCTTCGTGCTATTGCTTACATATTCCGGATTGTTGATGACATCATCACAGATCTTCTGGATTGCTTTATCCTGTGCAGAGTAAATCTCATAACCACCCGTGTAAAGCTTGTTCTCCGCCTCTGACTTTGTACAGCCATACATATCCATAAACTTCTCTATGACACCATTTATGATAGCATCCTGATAGAAAGTGTTCACGTCAGATTCTGCAAGCTGAACCTCATGCTCGGCATCGATTCTCGCATAGACATCATCTGCCACTGCCTCGTCATACTGCTGCTGTGTGATGTATTCCTGATCTAACATCTTCTTTAAAACTTCCGCCCGGCGCTTTTTGTTCTCGTCTGGATTGGCAACCGGATCGTAACGGCTTGGGTTCTGTGGAATACCTGCAATAACTGCGATCTCTGAGATCGTAAGTTCCGTCATATCCTTACCGAAATATTTCTCGGAAGCTGCCTGAACACCACTGACACCACGTCCCAGATAGATTGTGTTCAGATAGTACTCAACGATTTCTTCCTTTGTGTACTGCTTTTCGAGCTCAATTGCCAGATACTGCTCCTGAATCTTACGTTCCAGCTTGTCCATAAATGTCGTCTCATCCAGACCGACATTAAATACCTGGTTCTTGATGAGCTGCTGCGTCAGCGTCGATGCACCCTCATTAAAGTGACCGCTTGCCGCGCCCTTTGCAAACGCACGGAAGATACCGCGCACATCAATACCATTATGCGTCCAGAATCGCTGATCCTCGATTGCAACAAATGCATTGACCATATCTTTCGGGATTTGATCATAATATACATAAACACGGTTCGAATCAATCGTGGAGATCTCTTTTTCTACCGTGCCATCCTGTGACCGGATATTCGACCGGTATCCCTGTGGAACAATATTGATACTGGAGGTATCCGGTGCATTGTCCAAAATACCCTTCATCATACCGAATCCAGCTCCGGCTCCGGCTATGATCACTGCAATGATACCAACCAATATGATCTTAAAAAGTATAACCAGCACTTTTCTCGTATTTCGTTGTGTTTTGGAAACAAGTTTTCTCTGTTTTTTCTCAGTTTCCGCTTTTGAATAGCCCATCGAGCTACCTCCCTTTATTTTTGCATATAAGTATCCAGATAAACGCCATTATAGCAAACTTTTACCACAAATACAAGATATTACCTATTCTAAACATTTTTCTTTTCCTCTATTCTTTTTCTCCATTTTTTGGTAGAATAAGTTTAGGTGCCGCGGATTTTTCCGCGTGTAAATTCACTGCGCATTTACATGCCCCACAAGTATAGTCGCAGTCGGAGGCTTAAGATGAAAGGTTTTGTAGGCATCGGTCGCGCAGACCATGTGGAAACAGCCATAACGGAAGCAACCGCCGGATTGAAAAAAGCTGATTTTCTAATCCTGATTGCTCCTTTTTCAAAAATAGAAGCTGCCGCCGCCCTGCTCGGCGAGAAATATCCGGGCACACCGATGATCGGTACCAGCGGTGAAGGCATTGCGAAAGAGATGCGCCTGACACAGGCGGTCATGGTCATTGGATTTGCAGGCATTGAAGTATGTACGGGCATAATTGAAGATGTCCGCACAACTCCGGTCAAATCCATGCATACTTTTCTTTCCAATCTGCAGGCGATCGAACCAGGCGACTCCGATACGATCTGTCTGGAATTTATGACCGGTTGCGAGGAACGTGTCCTGTCAACCGTCCACGATTCCCTGCAGGAAGCCGGTGTTCCGTTGATCGGTGCCAGTGCCTATGGCGTCCTGCTCGGTGAAAAACACTGTGTGATTTTAGACGGGAAGGTTCATACGCGAAGCTGTGCGTATGCATTTATCAAAAACAAAAGTGGCAAGATCCATCTATATAAGGAAAATATTTACAAACGGCAGAGCCGCCGTGCGCATTTCGCCAACTTGGTAGAACCGGGAACGAAAACACTGTTTCAGTTAGATGGCGTTCCAGCATTAGATCTCTACCAGGAGGAAACCGGCGTCCAGCTCGAAGATATCCTCTCTGCCATGCCGCGCCATCCACTTGGACGCGCCCTTGGCGATGATACCTGTATCATCCAGACAATGTCGGTCGACCGGAACGGCGTCATGTTCAACGGCAAGGCAATCTATGAAAATGACAGCATCTATATCATGGATGTCGATAATTACCGGCAGATTCACGAAGAACTGCTTGCCTCCATACAGGCATCCCCGGTTTCATTCCTGCTTGGCTTTGACAGTGCGAACCGTCTGCGCCTATTTGCAGAGGACGATGCCCTGACCGACTATGTTGCTTCATTCCGTACGGTTGCGCCTGCTGCGATCTTCGTCGGCGACGGCCAGCAGTTTAACAACCAGCATATGAATCAGACACTTGTGCTTGCAGCATTTGAATAATTACACGCAGGAGGTATAACCACGATGTTTAAAAAGAAAACAGAAATACATGCAGTTCCAACAGAAACGGCAACCGGGCTCGCCTTAAAGCAAAGCTTAGAGCCGATCACCCAGATTACGAAAAGCCTGAAGGAAAACCGGAAATCCCTGATTGAAGAAGAAATGCAGACCGCAAGTCAGATCTCTGATATCCAGGGTTCCTTTGATACGATCCTCGCGCAGTCCGATCAGGTTGCTTCCGGTATGGATTCCATCAAGCAGGAATTTGCCAATATCGTAGAAGTTTCTTCCCAGATTGAAACGAGCGTCAGCGGCGTACTTACCGCGACCGATCAGGCAAACGAAAATGTCGACAGCCTGCAGGAAAGCTCTTCCAATGTACTGAAGGATTTCCAGCATGTCGTGGAAGTCTTAAATAAATTCCAGAGCAGCTTCGACGAGATTCAGGAGACAATGTCCGGTATTATTGGTATCGCCAACCAGACAAACATGCTCTCCTTAAACGCTTCGATTGAAGCCGCCCGTGCCGGGGAGCACGGTCTCGGGTTTGCCGTTGTCGCAACCGAGGTCAGCACCCTGTCCGCAGAGATCAAGAAGCTCGTCGATACTGTAAATGCAAACATGGCACTGCTCCGCGAGGACGCTTCCAACTTAAATGCTTCGATGGAAACAGCAAACCGGATGCTCTCCCATGAACAGGAGCAGGTAAAAAAGACAACCGAACTGTTTGGCAATATCAAAGAATCCGTCAACGGTGTGATTGAGGTTCAGCAGCAGATTGCCGCTGCCGTTGACACTTGTAACGAAACCGCTGATCAGATTCAGGGAGATATCTTAAGTGCCAAGGACGGCTATATCGGCGTGTCCGAGACAGTCAACCAGTTATCCGGCGATATCACACGCAAGAATCAGTTGTACGAAAACATGATTAACCTCTTAGATCAGGTCGATCCGATCGTCGAAGAAGTACAAAAAACACATATCAATATTTAATGGCAACAAAAAAAGTGGCAGGGATTTTATATCTCTGCCACTTTTTTTGCAGTAACTTCCACCAACTGTTCCAGTTCCGGAAGCACAAATATCTGTAATTGCGGGATGATTCCCGGCTTGGCGATTGCAACACTCTGCGATAACTGGGCTTTTGTCCGTTCCATCGCTTCCGGCGCATAGTCCCAGTCGATCTCTGTAATCCGCCGTATACGTTCCCATTCTTTCGCATTGAACTCCAGATTCGGAAACATTACATTATATCTATTCGCGAAATACGCATTCATCCGGTCGTAATCACCATAATACCATTTCTTAGAGAAAAATTCCTGACGATCATACATCTGCTGCTGTTCCAACACTTCTACAAAAGTAACCGCATCATATAACACCTCCGGTTGCTTTTGCGCATTATAAAACCGGAAATGTCTGTCCCAGTACAGATCCAGAAAATTATAATCAAGCAAAAGATGCGCATAATATCCACGCACATACGGCTCCTGTAATGCATCACCATATTTCTGTAAAAACCAGTCCAGATCCGGTCGGCGCACCAGCTTGTCATAGGTCGTGTCATTCCAGAAATGTGTATAATGCTTATCCCTGCACATATCTGCGATCATATTTCCAAGAAAAAATGCATTTTGCTCCTGTGCGTTCATCTCCGGCAGCATCTCCAGCGCGCGTTTGGCACAGGATAAATGGATTACATAGCTTGGCATATCCGAACCTCCGACAACAAATCATCGTCCAGAAATACATTCTTGATATTTGGCATCGGCAAAATCTTCGTTTCCACCAAAGCTGTCACTTCCTTCCGCTCTGCCACATGCTTTGTCCGAACCGTTGTGCGCTTGTCTGTGACAAACTGCAGCTTCTGTTCTTTTACTGCCTTCATGCTGTAAAAAAGCAGTCCCTCCATCACATCGGCAATCCGTTCTGCCGTTGTTACCGAGCGCATCAGCTTCTCCTCCGTCGTTGTAAACTCGCGCTTGTAATCGATACAGCGGATGTAAATATCTGAGATATCCCCCAGTCTCCGGCGCTCAAAGATATCCTGAAACTGTCCAAGTGTCTCCATCCGTACATTTGCGGTTCCATTTACTTCTGCAGATAAGACCTCTCCCATCGCGACTGCATACACATAGGTCGACGCAGACACCCGCAGATTCTGTAAAAATGCATATACCGCAAGGGAAATCCCCCACATCTTCGATGGGAACAAAATTCCCACACTGTCTGCATCCAGACATTCTCCATGATATTCTGTATATTTCATCACCTTGCAGTTTGGAAGATTCTGTACCATCTGTTCAGTCATTGCCTGCCGGCAATCCATCTTCCATGCATGTCCTGCAGACACATCAATATAATCAGACACGTAAAAAATATAATTCCGTGCCTCTTCTATCTCATTTTTCAATTCCATACCCCTCATTTGTATCCTCCCACTACTCTCCCGAAGCTTTCTTCTGTACAAGTGATTCATACAGTGTGCGAAAAGCAAAGCTCCGATATTCTTCCATCGTCATCCCGGTCTGCTTCGTGATCTCTTTTTTCTTCTGTGCCGAAATCTGAATAATACCGCTTAAGGATGACCAGAGATACAAAACCGTCGGCTTTGTATCGAGTGTTTCCTGTAACACATTTGTGTTTTTTCCCTTCTGGACGAGCGCTTCCATCAATCCATATAATTCCTGCAGGATCTCCGGCAGAATCACCGTGCCCTGCTTCCGGCTGTTGGTTGCCTTCTCCTCAAACATCAGGGAAGCATAATACTTCGGATATCGTTCACAGAAAGAAACCAGCCGTTCACACAGCTTGTAATAGCTGTCCTCAAAAGAGGTATCTCCCTCGATATACACCGTCATCTCACCAATCAGGATATCGAGATAATCAACCACTATGGAATTATAGATATCTTCCTTGCTCCGGAAATATACATAAATCGTCGACTTGCTGTAATCTGCCTGCAGCGCAATATCGTCCATCGTCGTGTCCTGAACGCCTTTCGTCTCAAATAACTCCCTCGCCGCCGTCAAAATATTGTCGCGATTAAACTGTTCCAGCGCAAGCTTCTTGCGTGCTCCCATATACTCTCCCGCCAAATACAACTATTGTTGACATTATACAACGCGAAGTATGTTTTTTCAACTATAAGTTTTATTATTCTACTTTTATTTCTAGTATTGTACTTTTTATATATAAATCGTACTTCTAGTTCGATTTATAAAAATCCAGATTCTGACGCATCTGAATCAGTATTTTCTTCTCCAGCCGGCTGACCTGCACCTGACTGATTCCCAGCACCTTCGCAACCTCTGTCTGTGTCCTATCCTCGAAAAACCGCAGCCGGATCAATTCCTGTTCCATCTCCCCCAGCTTTTCCATTGCCTGTCCGACCAAGATCCGATTCATGATATTTTCCGCTGCCACTTCCGACTGTGCTTCATCCACCAGTCGCTCCACCAGACTGACCTGTGTCCCATCCTTGCCACAGATTGTCTGCTGGATGGATTCCACCTCCCGGTTCGCCTCTGTCGCCATCACGATATCCTCGACGCATAGTCCCGTATAGTCTGCCAGCTCATCCAGCGTTGCCTCTCTTCCATATTTGTGCAGCAACGCCTCCTTCGCTTTGCTGATCTGATAGCCATTTTGTTTTAGGATACGCGATACCTTGATCGCACCATTATCACGCAGAAACCGTTTGATTTCTCCAGCGATCAGCGGCACGGCATAGGTGGAAAACTGCACGCCATAACGGCTTTCAAACCGGTCACATGCCTTGAGCAGTCCGATACAGCCAATCTGATACAGTTCCTCGAGATCATAACCACGGTTGACAAACCGCCGCGCAATGCTCCACACCAACCCGGTATTATCTGAAACTATTTTTTCCTTTGCAGCCTTGCTCCCCATCTGTGCCTGTTGAAATAGTTCCCATTCATTCATTTATTCATAATGTGGTGCCGGTGCACCGATCTCCTTCCACATTTTTACCACGGTACCTTCGCCTGCGGCAGATTCAACCTCCAGCCGATCCATAAATGCCTCCATAAAGGAAAACCCCATACCAGATCGTTCCTCTTCCGGTTTTGTTGTGAAAAGTGGCTCCATCGCCTGTTTGACATCCGCGATGCCTATTCCTTTGTCCCGCACTTCTATGTACACCGAACGGTCTTCCACGACTGTACGAATCCAGATTTTCCCCGCACCTTTCTCATAGCCATGAATGATTGCATTTGTGACCGCCTCGGAAACTGCCGTTTTAATATCCGACACTTCTTCGAGCGTTGGGTTCGTCGACGTGATAAATGATGCCACGATCACACGGGCAAAGCTCTCATTTTTCGCCACACTATCAAATTCCACATTCATTTCGTTTGCACTATTCATAATATCCTCCCTTTACCATCTCCTTTTTTATCGCATCCAGGGAATCCATCTTCTTTAAGATGCGATAGATTCCTGACATCAACAAAATGCGATCGATCGTTTCATTGACATGCACCGCATATACACATCCTCCCTTGTCATGCACCATCCGAAACCGTCCGGTAATCAGCCCGATGCCGGAACTGTCCATGAACTGCGTCTTCGAGAAATCAAAGATCAGGTACCGGATCTCCTCCTCATCAAACACATGTGCCGTCTTTCGCTTGAGCATATCCGCCGCATAGTGATCAAGCTCCTCCGGCAGATAATAAATCAGCACACCATTTGCTACTTCATACACCATAAATTGCCTCCTATATCCATATATCCAGAAAAAAATGCAAAAGAAAAAGAAAGTGAAATCATTTCACTTTCTTTCGTAATTTCGAATAATCATCGATTACTCTTTGTCTATCATATTTTGTAAGTCTGTATCTGACATGCCCGACACAACATTGGAATAATCAGGAAGATCCGTCTCCCCCTGTGCGGCTCCATTTTGCAGTGTATCAATCTGTTTTGTCAGACTGTCCACCTCTGCACTCAGGCTGTTGATCGTGGAATTTTTCCCGGCAAGCTCCTCACTGTATGTCTTAATCAGCTGTTCATTTTCTACCCGCAGCTTCTTTTTCTGTCCAGGCAGAATGAAAAAGCTGAAAAGAAGGACGCCAAACACCAGCCCAAGCAACATATACAACCCAGAGTATTTTGCAAGGCTGACCTGTCCAAACTGTCCGGTTCGCACAACGCTTGTATCTTTCTTTGCCTTGATCTCCTGAAACAGATTCTTCTTCTCGATCTTCTTCGGTGCTCTGCCATCCTCGGTCACAACGATCTCCTCAAGGTAATCGTCGTCTAAGAGTCCATCATTATCCACGTTCTGTTTACGCATCTCAATGATGTTTTCCTCGGTATCTCCCATCTCCCGCAGATAATGCACCGCAAGGGAATTCGCCTTATCGATCTTTAAGACACGACGCAGAGTCACTCTTGCCTTCTCGTAGTTATCTGTCCCGATATACAAAAGGGCAAGCAGCAAATATCCTTTCACAAAATGTGGATTGTCCGAGAGTGCACTTTTGAGCTGCAAGATTGAAAGATCATAATCTTCGCTGTGCGCATACTGGATTGCCATGTTGAACTTCCGCGCAAGCTGATCGACACTCTCCAACCGGGCTGGATCTTTTTTCAGTTCTTTTAAGTATTTTGTCGCAAGGTTATTTTCCTGTTGATAGTTGATGCTCATAACCCATTCGCTCATCGCCTGCACAGCCTCACCCATCTCATAATAGATGAGTCCCAGCAGATTGCGTGCTGGCACATTTCGCTTGTTATACCGCAGTGCCTGCAACAGAGATTCAATCGCACCGGACAGATCTCTCGCCGATGCCCGGTCATACCCAATATTGTAATAATAATTGGATGTATTCTGCGCTTTTTTAAGCATCGACAACGGAAGATAACATTCCGAACAATATCCATTTTTCCGCACCTGTGCACCACAATGGGGGCACAGCACCGGTCGCATTGTTGTTGCCATCTTATCTTCTCCTTGCCCGCACAGATACTGCATTATCCAATATGCTGCCTGTATTTCTCAAGTCCTGTGTCATCTGTAATACAATATCACTGATATCCTTCAAATCATTGCTGTAAATGGCTTCCTCCGCCTGATTCACTTCCGGAATCGGCGAGAAACGCTTCAATTCTTCTTCAAAATTTATCATACGGTTTCCTCCCATATGTCTTTTATCTTTCCTATCAGATACAGAGAGCCCACGCAAAACAGCATGCCGCCGCGTGCCTCCACAGCTGCATATGCTTCCGCGAAACAGCTTCGGATGTCATTATCTGCATAGACATGTACATTGCGTTCCGTCTTCTTCGCACAATCGCGGAACAATGCCGCAATATACTCTGCGGAGATTGCGCGGTCAGAATCCAGCGACGTCACATAGACCGCCTCCACTTCCAGATTCTGCATCAGATATGCGATCATCGGTTCGTAGTCCTTATCCCCGGCGACTGCAAAGAGAAGTGTTTTCTCCCGGTCTGCATACCCAGCATTCACGCTCTCAGTAAATCGCTCGATGGCACTCTCGTTGTGTGCCCCATCGATCACGATATTCCCATTCAGCTTCTCCATACGTCCCGGCCAGAAAAACGCATCCAGCGCAAGCTGTATTTTCTCCTGTGCGATTTGCCTGCCTAACAGCACCGTACCTGCTGTGATCGCAGTCACGGCATTGTCTACCTGATAGGTGGCCACACTATCAAGCCGCAAACCATTGTAACTATAATAGCGGCTATACATTGAAAAATCAATGGTTTTATCTGTAAATTCATCGATATTATACTCCACATTTGCGACATTTATTGCTTCTGCCGCAAGTGCTTCTGCCTGATTTTTTACGACGGCATCCGCTTCCAGACTGCCCGTGTGGTACACAACTGGAACGCCTGTTTTTATAATCCCGGCTTTTTCTCCAGCAATCGCCTCGATCGTGTTGCCGAGATATTTCATATGATCGAGCCCAATCTCTGTAATGATCGTCAACACCGGCACAAGCACATTGGTCGCATCCAGTCTGCCGCCAAGTCCGGTCTCGTAAATCACATAGTCCAGCTCCAGCTTGGAAAAATACACCGCTGCCATCGCAAACAGGAATTCAAAATACGAGAGATGCTGCAGATTTTTCTGCACCGCATGCTCGCATGCATTCCGTACAATCTGGTAGCATTCGACGAATTCTTCTTCTGTGATTCCCTCGATCCGTTCTGTGATGGAGATCAGATGTGGGGACGTAAAGGTACGCACCCGGTATCCCTCCTCTGTGAGTATCGCACGCAGGAACTGCACCGTAGAACCTTTTCCGTTTGTACCAGCCACATGAATCGCCTTATGTGCAAGATGTGGATTGCCAAGCAATGCCATGACCGCCTCTAAGTTCTCATTTCCTGATTTATTTCTTCCCTCTGTATGAGGTCCAAACAGCGGGATCTGGTTAATATAATCTTCTGCCTCTTTCATACTGTTGTTCATAATTGATTACTTCCTTTTTGTCCCGCAATCACCTAGCGGTTATCCACTTTCTCCGGATATAAATCATGATGTACCAGACGATCGTAAGCGACCTTTTCCCAATTTGTGCCCGGACGTCCATAGTTACAATACGGATCGATAGAGATTCCTCCACGTGGAGTAAATTTTCCCCAGACCTCAATATATTTCGGGTCCATTGCCTTGATCAGATCCTTCATGATCGTATTCACGCAATCCTCATGGAAATCTCCATGATTTCGGAAACTGAACAGGTACAACTTCAACGACTTACTCTCCACCATGCGCACATCCGGCACATAGGAGATGTAGATTGTCGCAAAATCCGGCTGTCCAGTAATCGGACAAAGACTTGTGAATTCCGGGCAGTTGAATTTTACGAAATAATCATTGTCCGGATGTTTGTTGATAAACGTCTCCAGAATATCCGCAGAATAATCAGACGGATACGCTACGTGCTGGTTTCCCAGCAAAGAAATTCCTTTTTGTTCTTCCTCTGTTCTAGCCATTTCTATCACCTCATAATCGAATCATTTTATCTAAGTGGAAGGAATAGATCACCTGCTCCTTCACCTTTTTTCCTGTCAATCGTTCCAGCACCTCTGCATACGAGGCAAGCTGTGCCCGGTATCTGCCAACCAGAGTCTCCTCGTCTGCGGCATCGGTCTTATAATCCATGACCACCACGTCGTCATCCTCATAAAAGTATGCATCAATAATTCCCTGTACAACTAGTACATCCGGCTCCGTGACATCATACACCTCCGATGCCGGAATACCCGCAGAAAACTGCCGTTCCTTGTACAGATTGCCCAAGCGCGCAGCTTCTATCATACGGCATCCAAGCGTAGATTGCAACATCTTCCTGATTTTGGCTTCCCGGATTGCCACAAGTTCCCGCTCCTCGAAAATGCCCCGCGCAAGCAATGCCGCCTTTTGCTGTGCGATATACGCATCCAGATCTCCGTCTGTATCCACCGCTTCAAATGGCAGCATTTCCATAAATTTATGAACGATCGTACCACGCTCCGCACCGGTAAGTGTGCCTGTTTTTCCTGCAGACTGTGCTCGTTTCGGAAGGTTTTTTTCTATTTCCTGCTCCGCAGTATCCGGAAGGGCAAATTCCGTATTGATATCATACCCTTTTCCATCATAGGCTTTCATCTTCTTAATATCCGAGATTGACAGCTTCGCTCCCAGGGTCGTCATCGGCATATGTGGATATACATAGGATACACTCGCCTCGTTTTTCGCATAGAATACATCTTCCTCTGCCTGCTCCGCCATACGGCGGATGTCTTCTAACTGTAACCGTTTGTGAAGCTCCATCGGAATCATCGCTGTCAGAATTTCCTCCTGGTTGCAAATCTCCATACGAATCTTCCCCTGCACCTTGCAGGCTGCCGCCAGCCGGTTATAACGCACCATACAGGCAAGCAGATGCTTCGCATAGCTGTCGGCATTTTTGCGGACATTATACGGAAGCAGCAACGGCTCCATATCTTCTACATAGGCATATTTTGCAAGCAGACGGTCCGCACCGCGTATTGCACCTGTAAGGATCAGCTTTTCCTTCGCACGCGTCATCGCCACATAGAGCACCCGCAGATTCTCTGCCATCATCTCCGCATCCTCGAGTGCCGCATAGATACTCCGAATCGCAGTATTATGTTTATACCGTCCTTTTATGTGCATCGCCATTGCAGCCAGATAATAGTCCGGATGCACCTGCACATTATCCTTTAACTCCATCCGGTTAAACTGCCGTCCCATCCCTGCGACAAACACGACCGGATATTCAAGTCCCTTACTCTTGTGGATACTCATAATCCGCACAACATCCGCATCCTCGCTCAGCACGCTTGCTTCGCCCTCATCCTTTTCCATCAGCTTCAGCTTATCGACATAGCGCAAGAAATGAAACAATCCTTTGTAATATCCATTTTCAAACTGCACTGCCTTTTGCAATAGCATATCGACATTGGATTTGCGGATATCGCCTGCCGGCATTGCTGTCACGTATTCATAATATCCCGTCTGCTCCAACAGCTCCCAGATGAGATCCGATACTGATAAATGCTGTTTTTTCTCTTTTAGATCTTCGATCAGATCAAGCAGGCGTCTGACTTTTCCGCCAAGTTCTGTATCTGCCTGATCCTCTGCATAATACTCACAGATATCGTACAGACACAATTTTTCAGATACGGCATTCCGCACCGCAGCACATATCTGCGCAAGTTCTGACTCATTCAAGCCGCCGATCGGCGACAACAGCACTGCCGAAAGTGGAATGTCCTGCCGGCTGTTGTCAGCCACGGAAAGCATTGCCATGATCACCTGTATCTCGACCGCCTGAAAATATCCCTTGGACTTTTCAAGATATACTGGAATCCCCTGTGCCGTGAGCGCATTGTAGATCACATCGCCATAATCCTTCAGGCTTCTTGCCAGTATCACAATATCCTTATACCGAACCGGGCGGTAACATTCTTCTTCCTCGTCATAGACCTGCATGCCGGTATCCGGCTGCATCAGCGATCGAATCCGGTTCGCGATCATATAGCCCTCCACCGTATCTTTCTCCGGAGATCCATACTGGCGAAGCTGCTCCTCGCTCAAATCCCCGGTATCATCTACATCAGCAAACAACAGTTCCACATCCTCGGCAATATGGACGCCCTCCGGTGGCTCCGGAAACTGCTTGCCCGGTACAAGTGCCTGTTTCTCATCATATGTGATACCACCTAAATCGCTTCCCATCAACTGATAGAAGAAATAATTGATTGCGCGCAGCACAACCGCACGGGAACGGAAATTATGATTCAGTTCGATCTTAATATCGTTTCCTTCCGCCTGATATCGGTTATATTTTTTGACAAATATCTCTGGACGCGCCATACGGAAACGGTAGATACTCTGTTTCACATCGCCCACCATGAACATATTATGCACGTCGCGGGATTTGCCCGATACTGCAGTCAGAATATCCTCCTGCAGATAATTGCTGTCCTGATACTCGTCAATATAGATTTCCTCATACCGGTTTGCAATCGTCTTTCCGATTTCTGTTGGAACTGCTGTACCATCCTCATCATAGCCGGCACACACAAGCTGGTATGCCATATGTGAGATATCCGAGAACTCCAGCATCTTCCTTTTCTGCTTTTCTTCCATAAACCGCGTCATGAATTCCTCAGTCAGGGAGAGTAACGGAAGCAGATATGTTTTTAACAGCTGCATATCTTCTAAGATCTGTGCTTCCGACTGCTTAAAGCTGTCAAGCTTTTTGCTGTCAAATTCATCCTTATATTCCTTGCGGAGCGTCTTACAGGCTTCCTGTAATTCTTTGTCTCCGGTAAACTTCTTTCTCGAAAGCGTCGCCCATTTACTCTCGATTGCCCCCTTCATCGCAGCATAACTGTCCGCCTGCCCGATTGCCTGCAGCTTCTCGATATCCGATTCGATCTGCTCCCGGTACTGCTCCGGTCCATCCGCCTCCTCGCAGATCGCAAGGCACCGCTCTGCAAGCTGTACGGCTGCCGCCGCCTTTTTATGCAGGATATCAAGCATCGCCTGCATCCACGGTGCATGGTTTAAATCCTCCGCCGTGTCAATCTGCAGTCCCATTCTCGCTTCCTCTAAAAACCGCTCCGGTGCTGGAAAACTTGTGATCTGCCGATAGATCTTGTCCAGCACATCCTTCAGATTGTCGTCCCGTTTTCCATCACAGAACACCTCCAACAGGCGCCCAAATTCTGTATCGCCCTGTTCCTGCAGCTGTGCATACTTTTCCTCAAAAAGCGCGGTCATTACATCATATTTCAACATTTCCAGCATACCCGGATCTCCGATTCCAACCGCCGGGTCCAGATTCAGATAACTGAAATACTCCTTTACGATATTCAGGCAGAAACTATCGATCGTCGTGATATCCGCACTCTGGATCAACATGTTCTGCTTTGCAATGTGTTCCGATTCCGGATACTGTTCCTGTGCTTCCTCCAGCTTTTTCAAAAGCTTCTCTTTCATCTGCGCCGCTGCCGCCTTAGTAAAAGTCACGACCAGAAAAGACGTGATATCGACCGGATGCTCCGGATCAATCATCTTCTGGTAGATACGTTCCACGAGCGTTGCCGTCTTACCGGAGCCTGCAGCTGCCGATACAAGAATTGTCTTGTCTCTCTCTTTAATTACCTGTTCCTGTTTTTCTGTCCATGGCATACGCTATGCATCTCCTCCAATAACTGTTCCTTCTCCTTTGCGCTGTGCTTTGTGTAGTGATAACGGTTGTTTCCGTATTTTTCATCAAACCGGCACACATCTTTGTATGCGCAGTAATCGCACGCGGTCTTGTTGGACTCCCGCATCGGATTTTTGTCGATCACTCCCGATTTCATCTGCGTGACAAGTGCAGATGCCTTGTACTCGGCATAGGCAAGCACTGTGTCAAATTCCTCCGCATCATCCCGTGCCAGTCCTTTGTATGTCAGCTGCCTCTCCCGTGCTTCCTCCGCCTCTGTCTCATTTTCCGCCTGCACATATGGATCCTGCATATGATAATAATACATACTGTCTGTCACAATCTTATAGTGTTCTGCCTCCGCGCGGTTTTTGTTCCACTCCTGATCGACCAGTTCACGCATCACATCTGTATAGATTGCAAGCTGCAGTTCCAGTCCCTCGTACAGATCACCAAGATCAAACTCATGTGCCCCGGATTTGTAATCGATCACACGCAGGGAAATCGTCTGCTCTGCTTCATTCACATACAAATCTCCGCGGTCCACCACGCCAACTAAGGACAACTGTTCATCTCCAACCTGCAGTTTTTTTCGGAATGCATACTCAAAATACCGCGGTTTGTAAGACGCATCCATCATCGCCTGCAGCTTCTGCACGGTCCGTTTTCCGATTCGGATCAAACTCTTCCGTAGCACTTCATACTGTCCGGCATCCAGCTCCTGTCCGGCGTATTCCTTCGCAAAGTTTTCATTCACGAATTCCTCTGTCTTCGCATCCCGCTCCTGCTCGGACAGTGTCTCCCATGCATTGTCCTTCTGATCCCGCACATAGCAAAACATCTGCTCCATCGCACCGTGCAGGATCATACCGACGTTCCGGTTGTCGATACCATGAATCTGCCGCTCCTCTAACCGTAGAATGTATCGAAGGAAAAATGCATACGCACAGCTTGCATACTGTTCCAGCTTCGATACGGACATCGCCATATCCTGTAACCGGATCAGCTGTGTGACCTGTTCCGCCAGCTTCTCCGGCAGATTCTGGTACTGCATCGCCTGTTTCATCCGTTCGAGTGTCCGGGCATCTCCATGCTTCAGATACAGCTTATATAACTGCAGTGTCTCTTTCTCGTGGCTGTGATTACCCTCGAGCAATTCCCGGATTCCTATGATTAAAACCTCCAGCCCGGATTTGTCTGTCACGATCCGGTTCTCCATCCGCTGTCCCTGTAATTCCTTCTTGTCCGGAAAAATTCTTCGAATCCGGTCTAATATATAAGATGGCCTCATTGTCTCATTCGTGGCACTCATACACACATAGGATAAATGCAGACAATCCTTTGGCTTCGTCATGTTCTGATACAGGTAAAACTGTTCGGTGTAGCTGTTCACCCGCTCTGTCGGCGCCATATGGATACCAAATGCACCCAGTCGTTCTTTCTCGCGGTCATTGATGATCTGACTGCGTCCGGCACGTTTCGGAATGACGCCGTCATTTACACCCACAATAAACAGCGCCCGGATATCACCTAGTCTGGTTCGCGTGATATCGCCGACTACGAGCATATCCAGTGTCGGTGGCACCATACCAAGTGTGACATCCTTCATTCCTACGGCAAACAGTTCCTCAAACTCCTGTACATTGACCGTGTCCTCCGGCATGATCTCCACCATCTTGTCAAAGATCTGCCGCACCTTCTCATACAGTCCGGCATCTTCAAACTGCGTCTCCATCGAAAGCGTCTCCATAAGCGCATAGATGGCTTCGACAAACACGGAAATCTTCTTTTTTCCACCGGAGACTGCCTTGTAAAATGGCTGCAATATTTCCATCACAACCTGCCGCATCTCATCCACGGTGTCATCCTCGCCGTTTAGAAATGGCTGGCTCCAGCTCCGGATTCCCTTTCGTCCACGCGCCAGCACGTAGTTTTCCAGCATCTCGATCTCCGATTGTTCCAACGACTTTACAACTCCGGATTTTAAGAACGCAAACACACTGTCATAACTGAAATTCTCATCGACGATTCGAAGCACATGCATAAGCGCATCCACACATGGATGATTCTTCACCGGCATGGTCATATCAATAAAATATGGAATCTCATATTGCGGCAATATCCGCTTCGCAAATTCCGCCGTCTCCTCCAGATTTCCACTCACGATTGCAATATCCCGGTAACGATAGCCCTGCTCCATCACAAGGGTACGAATCTGTTCTGCAACGCCGGTCAGCTCCTGCGCCGGCGTATCATACGCCGTAATCGTAATCGCCTGTTCCTCGTCTTTCCCGACACGGTACGGATAGCGGAACAGATTCTGCTCCAGATGTGCCAGCGGATGTCCCTTGCTCCACCGTTTACAGCCATCCTTTCCTAAGAGCAATGCCGGTTTCACAACCACATGTGCCTGCTCGGCAGTAAGCAGCAAATGCTCGATTGTCTGCTTCGTAAGTGCAAACAGTTCGTGCTCTGCCACGTGCTTTTTCTCATAGGTTGCCGCGTCAATCGTCAATACGATCGTCACTTTTTTCGCCCGGCGCAGCAACACGGAAATCAGATTCAACTGAATCGGTGTAAATCCGGTAAATCCATCTAATACGATCTCACTGCCTGCAATCATCTCCGATTGTTCCGCTGCCGCGGTCAGGAGTTCCAGCATCTGTTCTGCTACGATAAAAGCCTGCCCTTTCTTCTCCTCAAACGCATCGAAAATTACCAGCATGTCCTGCAGCTTTCTCGCAAGCACACGTGCCTCCTCCGAATCGTCCAGCTTCTGTAACGCCTCCCGCAGCCGTTCCCGTGGAATATCATACTGGTAGATCTCTGACATCAACGATTTTGCCTCGTCGATAAATCCTGCCTTATCCAGACTTCCGGCATACAGAGACAGCTCTTCTTTGTGCTCCTGTGCTGCCTTTCGCAGCAACATAGATTTTCCGAAATCCTCCAGCACTTTCTTCGGCTTGATATGCAGCTCATCAAATATCCGATATGCCAGCCGATTAAACCCGATGACGTCAATCTGGAAGCTGCCGCCGCGCGGATGCTTCTGCACAAGCTTTCGTTGAATCTCCAGCGAATACTGTTCCGGGACAAGCACGATCACATTTTCCCGCTCATCCTGCATTGTCCGACGTATAATGTCCTCGTAAATATATTCTGATTTTCCTGCCCCGCTTGGGCCAAGGATAAACTGTAACGCCATGTACTCCTCCGTCAAAAAAATAAGCCGGAAGTTTTTCGCTCCCGGCTTTTTCTTAATCCTGTTTAAACAACTGATCCTGTACCTCTTCGATATCCGGATACCAGACGCCTTTGATCTTGATGAAATCAATATTTACTTCCAGATACTGTCTCTTCACGCCATTGCGATCCTTCATCGTTCCACGCAGTCCAAGCTTCAGAGTAACACCCTCTCTTGCATCTGCAGTCTTACCATGCTCCAGCTGGATCTTGTCATTGAATGCATTTACCTCAGAAGTGCCCCAGATGGATGTATCAATAATCTTGATCGATGTGTAGTTTGTCTCCTGCACATATGGTAAGATTTCCTCAACCAAGGCTTTGTTTGCTGTTATGTATTCCGGTACTAATGCCTGTAATTTCTCACTGTCATCCTCATTGACCGCTGTCTGGAATGCTTTGACTGCATCCTCATAAGTCTCCGGTCCGTTCGGCTTTAACACAACCTTTGTCACAAACATATAAATACCAAATACGATTGCTGCAAATATGATGAACTTGAAGATCGTGCCAAACACTTTGCCGACGCCGCTTCCGCCGCCCTGTTTCTTGTTCAGCTCTTTGTATTCCTTTACGTCTTCCTTCGTAATCTTGACAGGATCTGTTCCCCCGATACTGTTCCCATCATAGATGTCACCATAATCATCGGTTGGTGTATATGCCCTTTGCTGTACCGGCTTCTTTCCGTTCTCACCTTTCAGCCCAAGACTTGTCTTCATCTTCACCACCGGGCGCCCACATTCCGGACAGATCGTAATTCCATCCTGCACCCTTGCTCCACATGATTCACATACAGCCATATTACTAACCCCTTTCTTCTGTATCATATGTAGTATAGTATATCTCACGGAGGCATTTTCTTCAAGTGATTCTTTTCTTATGAAAGGGAAAATCGCGAAAAAAAAAGGATACAATCTGTATCCTTTTAAAAGCAGTTCGTAGGGGAATCGAACCCCTGTATGCACTTCAAAAACCGCATAAAATAAGGAGGTTTGAGTACATCATCTTGAAGTGTAAACAAAAGTGTAAACAAATTGTTTACACATCTTATATCGTTAATTTATATCACTCAATTTTAGGGTAGTCATATTAATTTATGGCTACCCTATTTTTTACGTTTTTATTTATTTAACTTAACTTCTCTAATTCCGAAATGCAAATACTCCTTATGATTCTCATCGTTTTTCCATTCTTTCATATCGTTGAAATAAGAAATTCTTGCGGTGTCTAAATCATCATATTCTTTCATAACTTCGAATGTGGAATAATTTGTATCGGTTGAAGTTATGGTTTGATATTTGTAATCATTTTTCTTTGGTTGTTCTTTCTTTTTTCTTGGTGGCATTGTATATCACCTACTTTCCTGTGCTTCCAAATCCACCAAAACCTCTATCTGTATCAGATAATTTATCTACTTCCTTAAATTCGATTGAAACATAAGGTAATACAACTAACTGTGCAATACGCTCTCCTGGATTAATAAGTCGAGACATATTAGAGTCGTTATGTAATGCAACAATATACTCTCCACGGTAGTCGGAATCACATACGCCAGTGCAGTTACTAGGTCTAAGTCCTTCTTTCGTAGCCAAGCCTGATCTTGCGAAGATTGCACCAAATGTTCCTTCTGGCAACTCCATTGCTAGTCCAGTTGGGATCTTAATTGTTTCGTGAGGTGAAATATAAATTGGTTCTGATATTGCAGCATGTAAATCTACGCCTGCTGAATATTCACTACCTCGCTCTGGAATAATTGCCAAGTCACTTAGTTTTTTAATCTTAATTTTTGTCGTCTTCATTTTTTTTATTCTCCTTCTTTTTGTTTAATCACAACTACAACCGATAGAATATCTCATATAATATTTGCCATTTGATTCATATATAGAGCCACCATAATAGCCATATCCATAGATGATGTCATCTGACATATCTGATTCAATTGCTGCACTCACACTTGGCTGCGACTCATAATAGTCATACTTTTCCTTTGTAATTTCTCTAGTAATTTCTCTCATTTTGATAATTCCTTTCTTAAATAATTAATATAATTATCCCATTGCCCAATCGAGTGAACATATTCTTTCCCCTTTAATCCTTTGAGTTTCATATCTGCTTTTATATTCTCCATTGGATTTTGTTTTGTTACTAAAGTTTTGATAAAATTATTTGACGTGTGACAAATAGATAGAAGTTTGTCTTTCGGAACATCTGAGATAACTGATTTATATTGTGCGAGGTCTGATTCTGGGATTGTATAATTAGATTTGGGAAGATTCTTGGAGCTGAATGGTGAGATACCTGCTCCTGATGTTCGTGGTTTCAATAATGGGATTACCTGATCTGAATCTGAATATTTGAATCGAAAGATTACTTCTGAATCACCTTTTTGAGTATATAAGATGATGTTGGGATTAATTTGTTTGATTGCTTTGAGAATATTGTTTCCACGCTGCAACGATGGTATGTATGCCTCCAAAATACTGTTACCATAGTAGAAAACTTTATTGCCATGTTGGCATGATATATAAATATCACAATCTTCGTAAGTGTCATTTAGTTTTCTGTTAAAATCATTTGTGTCTCGGTTGTATTCAACAAGAAGTCGATACTTACCTTTAAATTTATCAATAAGATATGACGTATTTATCGCCTCCTTTCTTCTTTGTCTTCTAATATCCATATTTTTCCACGTTGTTCAATTACTTCATATTTATCATTTAGTTCTGTAAATGAAACAGTATCATCAATTGTTACTTCATACTGACATCTGCCTGTTGGAATAAGTTTTTGCGATGATGTAATACTGGTTATAATTACTACAATAAATCCTACAATTATTGTTGAAAGACTTGCTACAGCCATTGTTACTGTTGTTTTATAAGTAAATTTATGCGCACCATCCATAATCATAGTTATAATCATAAAAATTGCTCCTATGGTTGCTATGAACAAGCCTATAGATATCAAGTTTATAGCCCAAGATGGGTTTCCTAATATTTCAGTTGTATTCAGAATGTTGACACCTTGCATCTATTATTTCCTCTCCTTCAATATTAAACGTAATCACTTAAATTGCAGTAGCCTTTTACTAAAAGTTTATCAAATATTTCATTTACTTTAGAAGTATCTGTAATATAAATAGACGTGTACAAGTCATTAGTGTCGTTTCTCATATACATGAGATTATTGTTGAAGGATACTTCTGATACTTCCCAAATTTTATTATCTAATAATTTAATACGCATTGTTAACCTCCTATTATTTAATCGCAATAAAGTATAATTTTGTTCTGAGTACATGTTTGATTTATATCAATTACACGTTGATTTTTACTGCCTCTCCACTTTAATGATAGGTCTTTCTGCTTATCTATATATTCTCCGTCAACAAGCACATCTACATAATTGGATATAATATCCCATCTTTTTAACCATATATTTGAAGGATCATTAGGCATTTCACAAATTTCTTCATATTGTGTTCGTGTTACAATATCTTCTATTTTAAATCCAGTATATAACCAAATAGTTTTTTCAGGAAAAGAAATACGGATTTCTTGGACTAATTTGAGGACTTCATCAAGGTTCTGTTCAGCTAAACACTCACCACCAAGAAACGAGACACGCTTGATATACGGTCTATTAATGAGTTCCATAAATTTATCTTTTATTTCTTCTGTCCATTCTTTTCCACCATTAAAATCCCATGTATCAGAATTAAAACAGTTTTTACAGTGAAATGGACAACCTTGGACGAAGAGGGAGACTCCAACTCCCTCTCCATTAGAAATATCCATAGATCTAATCTGTGCGTATCTCATTATAAATCCTCCGCAATATCTGTCATATGGACATATCTCTCCTTAATTTCCTGAGTACGTCCTTTTCCCCAGTAATTAGTTCCAATATATCCGCATGTCCTTCTTGCTACATTCATCTTGTCTTTATCTCTATTGTGGCAATTTGGGCATTCCCAAATAAGTTCGCCACCTTCATCAATAATTTTGATTTCACCGTCGTAACCACAAACCTGACAGTAATCAGACTTTGTATTTTCTTCTGCATACATAATATGGTCGTAGATGAATTTATTCATTTCCAAAATAGCATCTACATTATTTACCAATCCATCTGTCTCAACATAAGATATCGCACCTCCAAGTGATAACGCTTGAAATTCTGATTCTTTAGTAAGTTTATCAAATGCATTAATTTGTTCTTTTACAAATGTATGATAACTGTTTGTGATATAGTTTCTATCTGTAATACCTTTAATAATTCCAAAACGTTTCTGTAGACACTTCGCAAATTTATACGTTGTGTTTTCTATTGGAGATCCGTAAATTGAAAATCCAATATAATGCTCTTTATTCCACTGGTCACATTTATCATTCATAAACTGCATTACTTTAATACCAAAATCATGACCTTCCTGTGAATCAATATGTGATTTACCAGTCATATATTTTACACATTCATATAAACCTGCATATCCAAGTGAAATACTTGCATATCCATTATGAAGTAATTTATCAATCTTCTCACCCTTTTCAAGTCTCGCAAATGCTCCATACTGCCATAATAAAGGTGCAACATCAGATAATGTTCCTTCTAATCGTTTATGTCTGCAAAGTAATGCTTTATGACATAATTCTGTTCTCTGTTCCATTAAATCCCAAAACTTTTCATAATCTCCTTCAGATGACAATGCTACATCTACAAGGTTTAAGGTAACAACGCCTTGGTTTAGTCTTCCATAAAATTTATAATTACCATTTTCGTCTTTATAAGGTGAGAGGAAACTACGACAGCCCATACATGGGAAACAGTTACCATCTTTATATTTCTTCATAATCTTCTCTGAAATATAATCAGGGTTCATTCTCTTTGCAGTACACTTAGCTGCAAGTTTTGTTAAATACCAATAAGGGGAATTTTCATGAATATTATCTTCTTCTAAGACATAAAGAAGCTTCGGAAAAGCCTGTGTGACATATACGCCAACTTCATTTTTAAGACCAAGTAATCTCTGATTAAGGAATTCCTCAATAATCATTGCAAGTTCATTCTTATACTCTGTAGTCTCTCCAAGATACATGAATACACTCAAAAAAGGAGACTGCCCATTTGAGTTAGACATAGAATTGCACTGATAGTTAAATGTCTGAACGCCATCTGCCACTTCTTTTTTGGTATCAACTTCTGCATATTTTTTACAATCTTCATTAGAAAATCCCCATGACTTATATTTCTCATAGTATTTGTTGTAACTATCTCTTACAAATGGTGCTAAATGTGTAAGAGTAATTGTAGCCCCTCCATACTGAAGTGACGTAACACCAAGAATAATCTGAGTGGCGATTGTACAAGCAGTAATAAATCTATGTGGTTTTTCAATCATTACTTTATTAATACAAGTACCATTCTGCAACATATCTTCAAGATTAATTAATGAACAGTTGCTCATCGCATTCATACCAAAATAGTCAATATCGTGGAAATGAATAATACCTTCATCGTGTGCTTGTACAACTTCTGGTGGAAGTAAAAATCTACGAGAAATATCTTTACTAACAATTCCTGCCATATAATCACGCTGAGTATTTAATACTTTTGAGTTCTTATTGGAATTTTCAGTATTCCAATATTCGCTTTCGCCATCTAACAGTTCATCAATCTCGGAATCTGTTGTATTCTCATTTTCTCTCTGAAACTCACGAATACTTCTATATCCTTCATATGCTTTTGCTGTAAGTCTCTGCTTCTTAGTAATCAATTTATCATAAACCATTGATTCAATATCAGAGATGCCTACTTCTTCTTTATTCTTACACTCATTTTCGATTTCATCTGCAATATCTTCAGCAATCTTTGGTTTTACAATACCCGAACCATTTTTCATAGCTTTAAGAATTGCAGTTGAGATTTTTGATTTGTCAAAATCAACTTCGGAACAGTCTCTTTTAATTACTTTTGTCAATATGTATATTCTCCTTTCTAAATTACTGTTATGATTGCATAACCAAGTATACATGCCGCAATCGCTGCTACAGCTTTCCAATCAATCTCAAATTCTATACAATCTATAATATTGAATTTCATTTTATCTCCTTTCCCAATTTCATAAGAAATCAACCTTTCTTTTCAATTGTTAATGTTGCATTATATTTTTCAACACGGGTTTCATCATGAAAAAAGAATCCAATACCATCGTCTAATCTTACTACATTTGAATAGTCGTTATCGTCCAATAATCTTATTTTTGAATCGTAATTAATAAACATAGTATTAATTTTCATATATGTATACGTATCATATTTGTTATGATACAATTTAAAGACATCTCCGACATTTAAATTTTTAAATACATCGTATTCTTCTTGTGTCTTCTTACATTTAATTGTCATATGTGTTTCCTCCTTATCTAATACATTTCTTGTCCATTAGGACATCTTCTTAAATTTAATCTCCAAGAACGTATAGGATCATCACTATCATCCCATACATCTTGGAAGCTACTAATTGTAAATTCATTATCACCATGCGTAGCATATATAAATCCGTTAGGTAGTCTAAGTAACTGCTGCGCCAACTCGTGACTTGTCATCTATAGTTTTATTCTCTCCTTTCATTAAAAATTGTTTAATATCTTGCCAGTTTTTTGCACGAAATCCTGTCCAATCTTTATTCCACTCATAAACATCACCATAACAAATATTAACCAATGCATTGCTGGTAATTAAATTCTTCATATTATCATCAATCAAAACACCTGATGACATATCAATAGACGATTTATCGAAATGCTCTTTTGAATTTACACCGATAAATTTACAGAATGGCAGATGCTTTTGAATCCATAATTCCTTTGCTTTAAGATTCGGTGAATAACCTAAAGAAACAATTGTAATATTATAGAAATCTTTGAGTTCATTTAACACTTCATATGCCCAATCCATATAGGTTAGTTTGTTAAAAAAACGAGGCGTATTGAAATATGTATTGATTACATCTGGTGTTGTGCAATTACACTCTTGAAAGTCCCAAGTCTCAACTTCCCACCATTTAACGGGATGAAAAGCTTTATAATATTTAAAATCCTCATTGTAGAGTTCGCATATACTGGCGATAGTGTTTACGATCGTTAAATCAAAATCAACAAAGAGATCCTTTTTCATCTATCTCCTTTCTTGAACCAATCCACATGTATATTCCTCTCCTAATGCTTTAGGCATATCAAATTGTCCACCACATTTAATACATTCACAATAATATACACGAGAATTAGGATCACATTTAATAATTTTATACTTTTTATGTCTACACAGTGTCTTAAACACTTCACATCTCCTCTAATCTTTATATTTTTCTAATTGAACAATTCTCTGAACTTCTTCAATTGCGTCTGATAATTTGCCAGAGTTGTTCACAATGTAAGAATAGTTCACTCCTGGATAAAACTTCATAAATTCCTGTTCTTCCTTCTTAAAATTAGCAAACCAGTCATCATAATTATCACGCCTCTTAGCTCTCTTCATCAGCGTATCACTATCGCATCGAATCCAAATATCTATCAATCGCAGATTAGGAATATTCTTTGTCTTTTCTAACAATTCAGCAAATCCACTTGGATTAATTACATAAAAATCATTGTCCATCAACTGTTGCTTTGTCGCAAAGCTACAATATCCAACTCGTTCAGTGCAGGCTATCATATCATTTCTATATTTAGAGACTTCAGAAGCGGAGATAAAGGTATGTCCACAATTATCTCCTACTTCATTGCTTCTTCTTGAACGAGTTGTATATGACTGTAAGATGTTCATATTTAGATTCTTTGCTACGGCATCGACAATGGTTGTCTTTCCTGAAGCGGTTCTACCAATTATACAATAAACTTTATGAGTCATATTTCTCTCCTTCCTACCAATCTGTTGCAATATCAACCTGTGTTGGATTTTCAGTTGCAAAACTACCTGTATCAAGTACAATACCTGTACCAAGTGATGTCTCAACTGTTGATCCACGAGGATGAACATCTAAATTAGCTGCAACAATAACATAGTCGCCATACATCTTTACACCATCATCACGTACCCAATACTCACCTTGAATACCTGCTGCTTGAGCATTCGATACCACCTGATCCATGTTTAGATTATAATATGTTTCTTTTTGCTCTCCATGATAATTCACTCCACCAGATGCGGTTAATCCTGATGTGCTATAATACTGTTGAGATTGCGTTGTCGGAGAAGGCGAACTAACACATTCTTCTTGTACTTCCTCAATCTCGACTTTATGAATAACCATTACCACACCATTCTCTTTCATAAGTTCTCTATCGTTATGTAGGTCAATTGGCGCAGTCAAAGTAGAATCTGTCTCAGTTGCATCTGATTCAGTAGCATCACTTACTGTTGCAACTGAATTGAATTCTTGTTTGTATAAACTTAATTCGTGTTCATATTCTCCACACTTCTGACGCAGTTCAATAATTTCTTTGTTCTGTTGTACAAAGCAAATAAAAATAACAGCCATAATGATGAGACAACACATCTCATAAGCATAAGTTAATAAATTTACGTGTTTCGTTGAAATAATAACCAACTCCTTTGTATATTAAATATTGATGAAAACCATCTGTAGATATATTCTCTGAAAAAATGAAAAAAATAATTGAAATTAACAAGACAACATTGTGATAAGTTCTTCTTCTGTGATTACAGGAACTCCTAATTCATGTGCTTTCTTAGACTTTGACGAACCAGCATCCTCATTACAGACAAGAAACGATGTATTCTTCGATACACTGCCTGTAACTTTACCACCACAATCTTCGATTGCTTTCTTTGCTTTATCACGATTCTCGAATTTATGTAGAGAACCTGTAATAACAAATGTTTTGCCATTCAATGATGTATTAGATAGTATTGTCTTTTCTTTTGTCGTGAATGTAAATTCCTTAGATAACTCCCAAATATCAGAACAATGCTTATTAAAATAGTTATTCAATGAACCAATTAGTGCATTGCCGACACCAGGCAAGTATTTGAAATGTTCTGCACCACCTACCATTTGTTTCATCCAAACGCCAAACTCATAGTCAACTGATTCTGCAATCATTCTACTTGCAGACTTACCTAATAATGTGATTGATAATGAATTTAAGAAATGTTCGAGATCAACTGATCGAGATTTTTCAATAGAGGCAAGAAGCTTATCTACTGATTTCTTACCAAATCCGTCTAAAACTTTCATCTCATTTTCATGATCTGATAGATGATAAATATCCTTAATGGAAGTCAACCAACCAAGATTGATGAATTTTTCTATTGTAGATTCTGAAAGACAATCAATGTTGAGTGCGTTTTTACTAGACGCATGTGTAAGTTTGCCAAGCAATTTACCTTTACAATTTTCGTTAGTGCAGTAAAGAACTTCTGAATCATTATCCTTGACAATTTTTATTGAATGATTACAAATGGGACATTTATCAGGGATATGAAGATAAGTCTTTTTACTATCATTGTCTTGTTCTGCCCATCGAATTTGTGGAATTATGAGGTTTGCCTTAAACACACCAATATGCTGACCAACCCAAGGATTATCCATAATTTCTTTCATTACTGAAATATTATGAAGTGAAGCTCTTTCTACTATACTTCCATCAATTTCTATAGGTTTAAATACAGCAGTCGGAGTTAAAACACCAGTCTTACCCATCGTCCATTCAATATCTACCAACTCTGTTTCTACGGAATCATTGAATATCTTATATGCAATGCCATTTCTAAAATGATGACTTGTATTTCCAAGAGACTTTCCATATTCAACATCATCAAACTTAAATACCACACCATCTTGAGGAAGATTATATTCTTTTGCAATATTAATAAAATTATCAATACAAATTTGCAATTCACTAAAATTATCTACAGTTACGTCACAACATGGGACTACATCAAATCCAAGTATTTGAGCGTTTAATAATCTTAAATAAAATGAATTATTATTATCTCCTTCTACAACTTCCCAAGCATACCAAGATAGTTTTCTATCTTTTACAACCGATGTATCAAGACTTGATAATGTACCTGCCGCTAAATTACGGCTATTCTTATATTCACCGTTTTTGTTTATCTCAGTAAAATTATCTAACTTGATTAATGCTTCGCCATCAATTACATAAGTTCCTTCTTTATTAATATGTAATGGAACGTTGCTGAATTGTTTCACATGTTCTGTAATATCAGATCCGACTGTGCCATTCCCTCTGGATTCTGCTAGAAGTAAATCACCATCTTTATAAGTAAGACGCACTGTTAATCCGTCAAGCTTTACAGAAGCCACAAGATTATGATTATTTGCAAACTTCATAATTTCTTCTACACTATGACACTTTTCAAGTGATAACATCGGTGTTTTATGTGTCACCTCTTTTATAGTATCTAATACGGTTGCACCAACATTCTGTGTTGGACTATTAGATAATATAACACCAGTCTCTTCTTCCCACTGTCTAAGTTCTTCTAACTTTTGGTCAAACTCAGCATCACTCATAATAGGTTGTCCAGAATTATAATATTCGTAAGATGCTTTATTAAGCTCTCTTACTCTTGCTGCTATATCGAATTTATCCATTTGCTTCCTCCTTTTCTCCACAATATTCTTTTAAGTATGTAAGCATCTCTGACTCTTCTGGGAAGAACGGATCTCGTTTCTTTTCGTTCTGTACCCAACCTAAAAAATTCATCCAAAATTGTCCTACTCTCCAATCAGGCATATATGTCATGTGTAATCGGGTTACTTCGTTGTAAAAGTTATATAATCTATTTGGATCTCTCGTATTAATCACCTCCTATGAAATGAACATTTACTTCGTTACCATAACTGTTCCATCTGAATTTAGTCTTGGTGTCATACCACCAGCTCCACCATACATTACTTTGTGTGAATAAATCCAATAATGAACACCTGTATCTGGATCAATAAATTCAAATATATCTGAGTTGTTAATCTTTGCTGTACTGCTTGTTTTCTTTATCATGCTAACTTCTCCTTTGACTGTAAAACCATTCATTATACAAATCATATCTATTTTGGATATTAAACCAATCAATTTCTTTATTGTTGTCATTTAACCATTTCCTAAATTGTGCAATCTTGCCGCAACAACCAAACTCAGGGCAACCTGCACGATAAATACAATGAGGAACTAACACATCTGATTCATAAGGATGTGTCTTATGTAACTCAATTTTGAAGTCTTCTGCCAATTCAACTGCTTCTGGTGTAGCATTGCCACACAATCTTTTTCTCCAACTATCAATAAGGTTTTGCATATTAGCATAACCATCAAAATTGACCAATGCATCTTGTGGTTTCTTTCCTCGTGGAGTATCATCAACCAATCTATCATCTCTTTGAGAACTAATAAATTTTTCGAACCGATGCCTACTCCATTCAGTGCTTAACCAGTAATAAATCCTTTTCCAAGACCAATCAAATTCAAGTAATCTAATTGGCGAATGTTCAGATATAAGCAACTTCTTTTTAAAAGTATCTGTTGCTTCGCTCTCTGTAAAATCTTTATTATCCGTGGTTCTACAATGATTTTTTACTCTCTTCCAATCATCACCGAACCAATTAAAAACAGTTTTCATTTTAATTCTCCTATTTTTCTTTTAATCTCTTCATATGAAATAATGGATTCTTGACCTATCTCTCATCAACCAGTTCTTCTAACACTCCACCAGCTTTTAATCTATTAATTCCTACAACAAACTTACACTATCTATTATCCCATTTCTCTGGACAATTTTACTAAAACGTGATATATTAATTATAAAAATAAGAAAGGAGCATAGCTTATGTCTGAATATTTTAGTATAAATGAATTATTTATCAATTTAATATTTCCACTGATAACAGCAATTGTTCCGCTTATTTTAACATATTTTTTATTTGAGCCGCTTGTGGGCTTAATAAAAAAAACTTGACAAACCTTGACATTTAATGTACTATAACCATTTGCATCTTTGGGAGAAGAATTTTTCTTCTCCTTTTTTGTTTAGGCTATTCATTTCTTATTATTCTCCATTACTTCAATTTCCTTTATGTATGCTTTTATTTTCTGCTTTTCTGTATTATTTGGATAACCAGACATTGAAAGTGCCATATTTATCCATGCTAATGTTTTTTCATCAATATCATCATACTTTTTCATTTCTTCTACTAGACAAGAATCTTTGTTGCTTATATATTTGTCTGACATATTATACACCTCATTTTCACATTCAATATATAGTAGTGTATTGTTTGTAATACTACTATATATTGTTTCAAGAACGGCATGAAATCCGTCTTTCCTTGGCTTTTTGAGTCTCCAAAACGCCCTATTTATGGGCATTCCAGAAATCCTCTACTGTATTATTCTCTTAAAATACTAACTTTGGATGAGCTGTGTCATACAAACACTGCTGTAAGTGAGTCTGTTTCTTACTTACGCCCTCTTTACTGATAGCCATTCTCAAAGCACCAGTTTGAGCAACCAAATCACATTTTTTCTTTGCTCTTGTAATTCCTGTATATAATAATTCTCTTGTTAAAAGGGAATATGATGAAAAATCAATGCCGAAAATAACATGATCGAACTGAGAACCTTGAGACTTGTGAACTGTAATCGCATAACCAAGTTCAATACTATTAACTTGTGTTCCTTCTACGTATACCTCTCCAATACCCATAAATGAAATAAGCACTGCTTTATCTTCTGGGAATACTTTTTTAATAATACCAAGATTACCATTAAAGATAGGTGGATTGGTTTTGTATGTATTCTGTGTATTGATAACTTTGTCTCCTTCTCGAAGAATTGTTACTTTGCCCTGTGATACAACCTCAATCTGTTCTTTACTGTCGTCTTCTGGATTATATAAATCCTGAATCGTATTATTGATGTTATAAGTGCAAGCATCACCTTGTTTCTTAACAGGAACAAGTATCTGAGTTTCCATAACATTGAAGTTCTCTGTGTTCATTGCTTCTGAAAATCTCTGCATTATTTTATAGAAAGTATTACTCTTATCTGAATAACAATCTAATGATAAATCCTGCAATTCTCCTCTTGTCTCTGTACCAACCCAGTCTTTTTCTACAATCTGTATTCCTTTACGAATACGTCGTGCTTCTGTAACAATAGCTGATGCCGCTGCTTGTCTATGTACTTGACTAAGATATACCGTAGGAATCTCAGGAGAATTGATCATATCAAATGCAATGTTGCCACACCCAATTGATTCTAACTGTCCCATATCACCAAGACAGATAAGCTTTGCACCCGAAGGGATTGCTCTTAAAAGATAATAGAAAAGATAAGCATCAACCATTGAAATCTCATCTACGATTACAATGTCAACATCCAATGGGTTTTCATCATGATATGTAAAACCATTCTTGCCCCCATCATCAGTACAAGGATATTTAAGCAATCTATGAATTGTATATCCTTCTTCTCCTGTGATTTCAGCCATTCGAGAACTTGCACGACCAGATAAAGCACATTGTACATATACATAATCTTTCAATGCTTCAAGAAAAGCAGACACGGATGAACTCTTACCTGTTCCAGCTTCGCCATGAATAACAACTACATTGTTTTCAAGTGCTTCTTTTACACCCATTCGCTGTTCTTCTGTAAACTGCCAACCATTCTTATGCTCGACATGCTTGATTGTATCTTCCCAATCGCCATATGTAATCTCTGATTTTGCATCTCTTAATCGGATTAATTCTTTGGCAATTTTATCTTCAATATTGTAGAATTTTCTAAGACCAATCTGTGTCTTATCTTCATTCCACCACAACTCATCCCCCATATCATGAATTGCTTCTGTAATATTCATATCGGGAACATCTTCGCCAAGTTCATCAATAATTGCCCCCATTAACTCATCAGGTGTAATCCATGAACAACCATTCTGACCAGAATCTTCAAGGTATTTGTAGATAAAGGCACTAATACGTTGAGAACAAAATTCTTCCATTCCACTATCAAGTGCTATTTTATCTGCTGTTTTCCAACCGATTCCTTTTACTTCGTTACATAAGATATATGGATTATTTTTAACCTTTTCAACAACTAAATCAGGTGAATTATATCGTTCCATCAATCTATTCACCATATTGTTTGTCAAATTGTATTGCTCCAATTCAGAGAAGATTTTTGCCAAATGGATATTCCGATTAAATCTTTCAATCCATCGTGCAGCTGTGTCTAATCCACAACCTCTGACCTTTACCAACTCTTCTGCTTTGTTATTCTTCAAAGAATCAAACGGATCATCCAATGCATCATACATATTTTTAATCTGAAGTGGTGTGAACAAAGTGGACAAGAATTTCCTCTGTCCAACTTTGTCATTCTCGTTAAAGGTAATGGCACTATAGATTGAAATGATATTGTATTGTCCTCCCCATTTGGGATCTTCTACATAATCAGCCGCTAATACATACGAATCGCCTTCATTTAGCCACGGCATTTCTCCTTTAATGGTAATTTCGTTATATTTGTTCGTCTTAGGCTTTCCTTCTTTTATTTTATCTATTGAAACAGAAGCTATTCCAAATCCATTCTTATAGTATCGTAAATGTTCTACACTACATATAATTTTTATTCTATTTTCTGATGTCATTAGTCCTCACTTTCCTTTTAATCAACTTTTGTTCTTTCAGATTGAAGTAGCAATGTGCCATCTGAATGTATCTCTTGAACTTTGTTTACTGTGTGCTGATAAATTGTGTCTTTGTAAATCATTGGTCTGAAACTATCGTCTCTTCTGATTCCTGCCACAACAATCTTTGAACCTCTACTTAGCCAACTTCTTTCAAGTACAGTCTTCTTGTCACTATTCGGATCAAGCTTTGCTGAAATTTGTTTATTATAAAATGCATAATGACCTTTATTAAACTTCACATGTACTGCACCATATTTTGTAAGAAGTGTAACCATACAATGCAAATTATCAGCATTGATAACTGTTCCTGCTATTCTTGAAATTTTAAATTTAGGCATTTTCTTTGGTGAACCATCAATATAGCGAGTGTAATAATCGTAAGGTTCTGGTTCTTCTGATAAATCGAAGAAATTAACTATGCCATATAGTTCTTCATTAATATTCTCCAATTCATGTTCACCATCATAGAAACTTAATGCTTGCATAGACCAAGAAGGTAATGTACCATCAGCATATTGATTCCAAACAGTTTTAAATAAAGCTTCATTATAGAGATTTAATGTATCAGTATTGTTAAACCAATCCTTTAATGGCTGAATGTATTTATCAACCTCTTTAGTAAACAATTTTTCTGATACAATATAATATTCTCCTTTTATTTTAATTACTGAGTCTTCTGTGAAATGTTCTTTGAAGAAAGGCTGAGAATTGTTGTCGAGAATATAATAACCATCATGATATCCTCTTTTTGGTACTTTCTTTCCTTCACCTATATGCTTTTCATACAATCCTTCATCGTCTAAAACATATTTTTTGAAATTAACCATACGTTTTGCTAAATCTAATGATTCAGGAATAATACCCAATTCTGTCATTTTTGCGAACTGTTGCATTGTAATTTTGTCGCTTGGAGTAAAAGCATAGTTTTTTAAATACCAACGCATTGTTTCTTTTCTATCTGATGAGTGCAATTCTGTAAAGCAACCAGCTTTAATTAATTGAACCATTTTTGACTTGGTAATAAGCTTTGTATCAAGCATTTTACGAGCGAAATCTTCCATAGAATTAAATGGTCTGTTCTGAATAATTGCTTGTACAATATCATCGCCTATACCATTGATACCCTTTAATCCAAAAATGATACGATTGTTCTCAACATCTGCTTTAAAACCAAAGTCTGCTGAGTTGATAAGTGGAAGTTCTACTTTAACATTCTCTTTTTGAACAGCCGCTATTGCTATTGCCATCTTTCCATAATTGGTAGAATCACCTGCATTTTCATCTACTGCACCAGAATCTACAATTAAATTCGCTGTTTGCCAGTAAATCGGGCTGTATTTATAACACAAATTCAGCTCTTGAAGACCTATAATCGAGTAGGCTAGTGTATGACTTTTATTGAATCCATACCCTCGCTGGGTACAAATAAGCACATTCCACACATAGTTCGTTAAATTCTTTGATAAATTCTTCTCTTTCGCATTAGCAAAGAACTCTTCTTGTAATTGTAAGAACTCTTTTGGTTTCTTCTTTGCAACCGCTTTTCTTAACCTATCACCCCAAGCTAGTGAGAAACCACCAATCTTCGGATGCATTGTTAAAAGTACCAAATACTCCTGGGCTTCACAGATACCAAATGATACTCCAATAATATCTTTCAGAATATCTTGTTCTTCTTGTGTCAGACCATATTCAGTCATTTCATCGTACCAATACTGGATATTTTCTCTAAAACGAGCATATTTCTGTAATGGTGTTTCAGCACCTTTTTCCTGTGCCATAAGTCGCAATACTGAGTTAATGGTTGCTAATTCATCGACAGAAGCAGGTTTTGCTAATGCAACCGCCTGTACACCACTCTCTTTCTCCATCTGAAAGAATGACATTACTTTGTGATTCCAAAGCATTTCCCACATATCTTTAGCATTACGTTCCAAAGTATATACGCCAATATATTTTTCATAAGTAGCTTTCAATGAACCTTGCCACTCTATTACATTATTCTCCAAAAGCAGTTCCAACTCTGCTTGCATTTTATCCAAAGCATCAATACAAAGCAGATCGACCTTAATAAGAGAACAATCTTCACACATATGTAAATCAAACTGAGTAATAACATCACCTGAATTTGTTTTCATAAGTGCTGTTGTATCTGTAAATGGTCTATCAACTAAGATAATTCCACCTGCATGTGAACCTACACCATTGACAAGTCCTTCTATCTTCTGTGCAGCTTCCCATAATTCAGGATATTTATTCATTTCTGTAACAAATTCTTGTACAGGTGGGTTATCATCATCACCATAATACATTTGTGATAAAGTTCTTAATTGACCTCTATCGGCTACAATCAATGAACTAATATACTGAGCTATATCATTGTCAATCTTCAAACCACGAGCTGCTGTTAAGATAGCACTTCTACTCTTTTCAGTTGATAGTGTCATAACCTTGCTAACTCTATCTTCTCCATATGTATCTTTCATAGCTTGAATAACTGCTTCACGCTTTGAACCGCATATATCAATATCAATATCCAAAACAGAAGCACGTTCTGGATTCAAGAATCTCCAAGGATACGTCTTTGTTTTTTCTCTTAATGGATTAATCTGTGTGATACCAAGAATATTTAATAGACAGAAACCTACACCAGAACCTCGACCAGCCCCTACTAATGTACCTGCACTCCAAGCAATCTGTACATCAATAGCAATCTGAAGAAGATATTTAGACCAACGAACCTTCATTTTTTCGGATGAATCCTTTATATAATGAAGACATTCGTTTATTTTTTCATAAGCTTCATCTGTTTGGTAATAAGGATCTGTGTCAATATAAGCAACAATATCTCTTACTAAATGTCTATCACAATCGTATTCAGAATGATAAAACTCACTTAATAAAGGGATTTGATTCTTAAACTTTTCATACAATTCTTTGTTCGGTTCAGAGGTATTTAATGGAATATACGGAATATCGAGGTCTTTTGTGAGTTTGTAATACTCTGCTTTTCCATATATAAGCATTGTATTGTCTAATCCCTTTTGAACTACATCGTGACCATAGTATTCGTCCATATACTCATGAATTTCATCTTCACTCATGATATAAGTGGTAGAATAAAAATCATCTACTTCTCTGTCGCCCTCTTGAGATTCCAAAAAGATTTTATGTATCTGTCTATCTTCTTTTTTAAGATAATGAGCATCCGTTGTAATGATATATGGTGTACCTGTCTCTTCTGATAACTGAATTAACTTGTGATTGACATAGATTTGCTCCATCATATGAGAAGGTTGCAACTCTAAAAAGAAGTATCCTTCACCAAATATCTCATTCATATATGCAATCCAATCTTTACAAGATTGCCATATTTTTTCATATTCCTTTGGATTTACTTTTTCTAAATCCTGAAATTGTAAAAGTCTATGTGGTAAAGCTCCTCCAAGACAAGCCGAGCTTCCGATAATATCTCCTTTATAGTTTGCCATCATTTCTTCAAGATCACTATAATAGGTAGGAACTCGCATCATGACATGCATAAAAGAGTTCTTAGTCCAAGCTTTTGTGCTTAATTCTCTAATGCCTTGATGCCCATGAGCATTTAATGCTACTAAAATAAAATGAGGATATCTATTATTAAATTTATTCTCGGCAGTTACATCTTCTGTACACAAATATATCTCATTACCAAGAACAACTTTAAAATTCTCCCATCCTTCTAAATCCTTGTGACTATCATAGTATTTAAGTGCATCTAAAGAGGAAGTGATAGACTCATGTTCCGTAAAGCAAATGCCAGCATGACCTAATGAGTGAGCATACTCAATCATTTCAGGCACTTTATTTATAGAATCTCGAAGTCTTAAATTACTTCCCTCTGCACTATGGTTATGTACTCCAAAAAAACTCACTCAAATCCTCCTCTTATAACTGTTTTAATAAGCTTCTGACTGGTTCTCTTCCATAATTCTCTTTCAACCAATTAATGTATCCTTTATCCTTTTGTGCTACTTCCACAAGACGTTCATCCTTATACTTACCAAAATTCAACACATAAGTATCTAAAGGTGGTAACTCAGGTTTCTTCCATTCATCAAACTCCATGTCTAACGGCTTTCGTGAAGCAAGATAATCAGCCAAATGAACAATCTCCTGATATTTATTTGATGGTTTTGGAAGCACAATTCCAGCATCTTTTGGTTTGTTTGAGGTTGTCCATTGCCCCATATGAGATTCAATCGCATTAGCAATCAGTTCAATTTCTTTATCTGAAATAACTGCATCTTCTTTGTGTTTTCTAACCGCTTCTGCCATTAACAACGGATGATCAAATACTGTAAACACTTCCTTTACATCATCACTTGCACCTGATTTTCTGCCATCATGCACTAAACCAGCACATCTTAATAAATCTCTTTCTCTGTCAGTGAATTTGTTCTGATACTGCTCAAGACTGAAAAACCAATTAAGGAATCGTACAACTGCAATACTGTGTCTCATCAATCCACCATCGCCTAATGCATATGCAGGATGGTACTTGCCTGTAGACGAGGCAGGTACATCCCACCAATACAAAGGAAGTTCTGATACCAAGAGTTTACAGAAATCTTTAATATCTTCATTTTCAAACGAGTCATAAATAGGCTCAATCATTTTCAGTTTTTCTTCTGTCATTAAAATACCAACTTTCTTTTCTTCTCTGTATTATTATTCTCCAAAGCATTCCACTTTTTATTAACTTCAAATGTCTTTTGAGTTGGTGTCCACTTTGAATAATATTCACATTCATTTTTATAAATAGTTGCTTCTGGATTTGTTGTGCAGAACGTGCACCAATGACATAATGGCGTGGGCTTCGGAATAAACAGATTTTTATTCTCACTTGCTTCAATATCACCAAACACTTTATCAAGTGCTTTGATTAAACGTTTTTCCCATCCTTTTGTAAGAGCATATTGTTCATCATCTATAAGGATGAATCTATACTGCGATTCAATAGGTAATTCACCAAACTCGTTTAAAATTGCCAAAGCATAAATTCCAAACTGTAATGAGGTTGCTAATTTACTCTGATCGTATATTTTCTTGGAAGTCTTATAATCAACCGTTCTATACTGACCATCTTTTACATCAATTCGATCAATAAAACCTTTTAAAATAACTTTGTTATCCCATACAAATTCAAAAGGTTTTTCAAAATATGTAGGCTGCCAAGTAGTATCTTCCATTTCTTCGTGTAACACTTTATCGAATAGTTTTATTTTTTCTTCATATGAAGCACCACTCGCATTATCAGCTTCGTGCCATACTTCAAAATATTTTCTTCTTAACTGTGTTACACCTAATAATTCTTCCTTTGTTTTTTCGTCCGTTTCGGTCACTCCATTCTGTAAAATGTCATTTAACTTGTCATAATCTACTGTTTGACCAGAAACAATCATCTTACCCTTAGTTTCGAGTACATAATGACACAGACTTCCTAACTCAAGTGCAATTGAAGTATCCTGTGAATACTTCTTATCCATATATTTAAACTTATACTGAAGAGGACAATTTTTAAAAACCTCAATTTTACTATATGAAAATGTAGGTAAACCTTTGTCCTTATCAGTTACAGGTCTTACTCTATCTTTTAATTCTTGCAATTACTTCTCCTTCTTTGATTCTTTCAACACTCTATTAACTTCGTCCATTGTGATAACAATCTTCTCATCTAATAATTCCAACAATGTTTCTTTCCCCATATCTGTAGGGCTGGCTTTATAAGGCAATCTATTCTCACTGTCTAACAACAAACAAACTTTGCAATATGGCACTAATCCTGCTACTTTTTTTACAAGTTTGTTATAATAAATCTCTGCTTCAAAAGAATGTGCATCCTGGTATTCTCTATCAAAAGCCACAATCACCTCTTCACATTTGAGATATTGCAATAATAATTTTTGCTGAGTGACAGTAATATTACTTCCGCAAGTTGCTACTGCAAATGAATCTTCTCCAAAGTATGAATAATTTTGCATACATCCTTTTTCTGACTCAAGCAGCATTGCTTTTCGTATTGATTTGATTTTGTTTTGGGTAACATTGATTCCGTATAGATTTGAACCTAATTGATGACTAAGAAACTTCCCACTTATTTGAAGCGGAACATACTTTCCTACTCTTTCAATATCAGATTCATCAAGATAACGACCTCTAATTCCAATCAATCGATTGTCTTTGTCTCGATGTGGAATTACGATTTGATTGGTCAATCCATAATAACCAATCTCATACCTGCTCAAAGCTTCACGAGAAATGTTGTCGTTTAACCAATCTTCATGAGGTGCATAGTAGAATGTGTCTAAGATATTTTCACTAATTTCAGACAATGTAGGTACTTCATGTCTATTCTTTTTTACTGACTTCAAACGATTAATCCATTCAAAATCATTAATACGATTCTTTTCTTTCTCAATCTCATCAGCACTTGTAACAGCTAACTTTCCTGTAAGTCGCCCAATAAAATGTAACGCTTTATACCATGTAACTGTCTTTCCTTTAACTCTATTAGCTCTAATTACTAATTCAACAACGTTAAAACTATCTGAGCATTTAGAATAACAATGAAAAGTTCTTCCTTTGTACCCTTTATCCTCGTTTGGTTCGTGATAATAATACAATTTCCACGAATCTGATCCGTGACATACCGACTGGAATATTAAATCTCCATTACTATCTGTTTTTGGATAACTAGAGCCAAAATAAGTAACAATTTTTATTATATCTTCCTTAGTAAGTGAGTTAAGAATTGCATCCTTGTCTAAATACATACCCTCACCTCACTTACCAATTTCCCCAACTCTTCTTATCAGTTGGTTCTTCTTCCTGTTCTTCATCAATCGGATTATCAGGTACTTGAGATAGCAATACAGAATGCTCCTTAATCTTCTCTTCTACCTGCTCAATCTTTGTAAAATCCATATCGATTAACTCAAAATCATAATTCGTTACAAACAAACACTGCTCTGTCATAGTACCCAAATCAATTTTTGTCCAAATAATGATTCGTGTTAATCTTCCTCGTCTGACTTTATATACCCAATGACACATATTAGGTACAGGCATATTAACCATTTTATGTAACACTGATTCAATTTTCTTTTTCTCTGCTTTGGTGGGAGCCATTGAAATAACACCCATATCCAATTTATTCGCCAATGCTTTTGAACCAGCTAACAAATTCTGATCCTTATACTGTGCATTTTGCGCTTCACCATTTAACTGAGAAGCAGTATAAATAAACACATCTAACTGTTGAGCAATCGTCTTTAATTCAGTTGCAAATACCAATAATAACTGATGCTCTTTCAATCCCATTCCAGATTTACTATTTACTTCTGCCATTAAACGTAATGAAGTATGAATATAGTCAAAGAAAAAATACCTAACAGAAAATTCTCGGTTGTATTTTTTTATCTGGTTTTTAATGTCTTCAATGGAAAAATCAGGAATATGTACGATATATAATGGACTAGATTCGATATAAGAAATGGCTTGTTGAACTCTTTCTAATTCTCCTTGTTCATATGTACCATATAGAATATGTTCCTCATTTACTTTACTAACGGCTGCAATTAATAATGTCTGTATTTCATCTACTGGCATCTCAGTTGAGAAAATAGTAGTCGGCTCACAATTTCCTGTATACACATACTGCTTTGATACAACATCATAAAAATACGGAACAGCAATTTTGCAAGCATCACCAGCAGCCATACGAGTTTTACCACCACCTTGAGGACACGATCTCATAAATAAACATCCTAATCTCGCACCTCTTGATACAGTATTCAATCCCTCGTTATTCAAAGCTAAACCAACATCAGGAACTTCCATCAATTCATTTACCAAATCTGTCATGCCATCACCAGCCTGAACATCTGTACTTAGTGTATTGGTACAATATTTCATATTGGGATTAATAACAAATGTCGCTTCAACCATTTCAATAATGTCTTGCTCAGTATAATTGTCAAACTTAATTTGTTCAGCTTCCATCTTTGAGGTATCTGCAATGGTACTGTCAAAAATAAATCTTGTATCAAGACCTTTTTGCTCATAATATCTAAGCAATGCGTATTTTCTTAATCTGTGATAATAATAATCATAGTTCTCAATGGTAGCCATATCTCTTGCATTTGAAAGATATTCTATGCCTTGATTCTCCTGAAAAATTGAATACTGCTCTTTGTAATTGCTTAGATATGAATCTATACTAAATTCATCAATTGTGGTGCAACCTTGCATATGTAGATTGTAAATTGCAACAAATAGCAATTCATAGAAGTTCTCTGTATTAAAATCAGTTCTATCTAATGGTCTATCAATATCATCTATTAAGGAAGAATCTTGTATTAAACAACCAATCGTATTCAAATATGCTCTTTTATCTACAAGTCCTTCATGTGCCATTATTTCACCTCTTTCCCAATTGACTGAATATCAATCTGTTTTATTTTTCTCCTTTTAGGTTGAACGATAATGGTCTTTTCTTTGTACATATTTGAAATATCCATACTTTCATTATGTTCTTCCAATTTATCAACCGACTCATAATACTGCATTGCTTCTGTGTGATAATATGGAACAATTCCAATTACATCACCAGTTAAATCCTTTTCAATTATTTCATGCAGATAAACCAGAGTCTTATACATGCTTTCGTATGTAAATCCATAACGCTTGATATAATCTTCTGTTAGGGCATATACTTTTGTACTTAATTCTTCTCCTTCGATGAGTCTTCTTAAATACTTATAATACTGTTGCTTTTTTGCATATTCTTCTTCGGACAATGCTTCTTTCAATTCAGCTTGAGGTCTAGCCTTTCTACCGACTTTTTTCTTTGTAGCAACCTTATCTATCTGTTCAGTTTTGTCTTTCTGCAATGTCTTGATTGCAATATTAAAACATTTTTTATGAGCATAGCGTCCCTTGTATGGAACGCCATCCTCATCTACAATTGGCTCATTGCATATTACGCATTTTCTTCGAGCTGCCATGTATTAACCTCTTATAAGTTATTCTCCTCAATGAAACTCTCAATATCATAAATGATTGCTTCAATAAGCTGTTCCTGACCTTTCTTCAGATCACTAGCCTTCTTACCTTCGCCTAACTGATTTGCAACGATTGTCTGTAAATCCTCAAGATATCCATTGTCAGCAAGCTTCTCTCCAAGTTTCTGTAACTCGTCCATAAGGTCATCATATGATTTAACATCAACTGTTCTCTGTGCTTTCTGCTCCTCATATGTAACTGCTGTGATTCCCTCTTCTCTCTCCTGAATCTCAATAGCCTTAATAATTACATCTTCAAGAGCTTCAGCAGTGAACTCTTCAATATAAGTAGTAGGAAGATAATCGAAACGAGAACGAGCAAAGAACTCATCTGTCTGTGCTAAGAAACCAGAAGACTTAACAACCTTACCGTCTTTATCAACACCGTTAGAACGAACATAAACACATAAGTCTGTATTATTGATGATAGGTGCTAACGCTCTCTTATCAGCCTTTGGTGAAATGTATCCATCCTTCTCCTGTGCATGTGCAATAAAGTAGCAGCAATATCCAGCACCAAGTAACTTGTTAATCTGTTTCCAGAACTCAGTCTCATACTCTTTCCAAAGTCCATATCCACCGTTTCCTTCTCCGATTGAAGGAGCTTTATACTTTTGGCAAATAAATTCCTGACAATAATTTGCAGCCGCTTCAATCTCATCAAAGATAATTGTTGAATACATTTCTCTTGCCTTCTCTACTGTTGCAGGATCTGTAAGCTGCTTGTTAATCTTAATAAAGTCAGACCACTTTGTAATAGGACAATATGGAACACCAGGAATGGCATTAAGACCTGCCTCGAATGGAAGATAGAATGGCTTCTTCATACGAGTTGCCTGCTTAGTCTTTCCTAAGTTATTTCCACCATAGACAAGAATAACCTTGCCCTCTAAACCTTTTGCTACTGTGCTGACCTGTGGATTAAAAATATCTAATTCGTTCATGTAATTCTCCTTTATTCTTAAAAAATATTTTTTTTATAAAAATGGTACATATTTCAAACTATTTCATTCGTACCTACAACAAAGTTAGATTAGAAACCTAAACTTCTACCATGTGCTGCACCACTTGGCTTTGCAGTAGATGCCTTTGCACCACTCTGAGCTTTAGCTTTTGCTTCCTCAAGACGATTTGCTCTCTCCTGAATTGCAGCCTGAATTGTTTCGGCAACATATGGAAGCTCTGGTGTAATACCTTCCTCATATGCTTCAGAAGCACCTGTGATAAGAAGATCACTCTTAATCTCTACAGATACCTTCTTTCTTGGCTTACCAATCTTAACTGGAATCTCTGTTACAGTCTCAATTCTGTTATTAATAATGTCTCCGTAGAATTCTACTGTTTGTCCTACCTCGAATCCTGAATCAACAGCCTGTCCTACTTCACCCTCTGCCACAAGGTCGATTGGCTCAATTCCGTTATATGTAGGCATCCATCCGCTTACTACGATTCTTCCTGTCTCAACACCATCATCATCAAGCTCAGGATTGATACCAGAAATGAATACCTCAATTGCGAACTCTGCGTGTGGCTCATAATCCTCATCAGCCTTTAATCTATTGAAAAAATTGCTCTTATAAGATACAATTTTCTCACCATTCTTACCTGTGAATGGACTAATATCACCAATTACTCTAACCTTTGTAGCCTCTTCCTCACCAACTTCTGCAATAGACTTGTACTCGTTCATTACTGTCTGAATACCTGCATAAGTCTTATTGTCAGTACCAGCCTTAGTCTTCTCATTTACATTGACGTTGTACTTAACGAAATTCACATCAGAAGTTTTGACTGTAATATGACCTGTTATCTTATTCTTTCCATCTTCTGTTACAATCTTCAGATCCTTCTCACTAACTACACCTACTGCTGTTGCTTTTGCATTTGCCTGTCTTAAATTTGTTTCCTTTGTTGTTGTCTCTGCCATTTAAAAATGTCCTCCTTAAAATTAAAAAATTATATAAATATTGTTAATAAAACAATCTATCTAAACGCCCAAAAAGGACGGAACACAGAAGTTAATTTATATAAACATCTATGTATAATCAGTGATTTTTGAGTGCAAAAACCCAAGGGTATGCTGTTCTTCCACCCATTCATATATCCTCTATTCAGTTTTGATTTTTTGGAATTTTTTGAACGATCTGTTCAAGACTAATTACTAAGCAGTAATCTTTACTTTGATAAGTCTATATGGCTGATAAGCGTTTGGATATTTATCTTTATCCACTTTACTGATAAACATTTCATATGGTCTAATCCATACCCTTTTATCCTTTAAACTCTGATATACAACCATCTTTTCTTCTGTTTCTGTATTAGTTCCAATGGCAACAATCTTATAGAAACCACCTTTGAAATGTTGTACTGTGTCTCCTGGTTGAAAATCTCTGTTATACATAAATACACCATTTGATTCCATATGTCCCAATATCTGAACATTCATTGTGATAAATTCACCATGTTTTAGAAGCTCTTCCTTTTTAATAAGTGCAATTTTATCAACTAAATAACTATCTCCTTTTTCTTCACAAGTAACTGTCTGCCCTGACTTCCAATTATTTGCAAAATCTTCATTAAATCTAAATTCTGCCACTTTCTCACCTCCTCAAAATCCACATGAAACAGTGATTTCTTACTATTCTTATATTCTCTGTTTCTTGATATTGATGCCATAAAATCCTTGATTTATAAGGGTTTTCAGCACCTCATTTTTGTTATTCTCTAAAAATCATTGAAAATTAGGGATTTTCGCTCGATTTGAGCATTTTTGAAATTTTTAACCTCTGAAACCCTTGTAAATACTAGGTTTGTAAAGCCAAAGAAATGTCAGTTTCCTTCGGCTCTATTTCTTCACTGTTACATTGAAAACTGACCTTAAAATACAGATAATAAGCCAAATACCAGTTGCAATAGACCACTTAAATGTTAATCCAAAGCACATTGTAATAAGCTTGATTATTCCACATGTAACAATCCAACTAAGTCCATAGCACACAGCTAAAATTGCAATGACAATAACTGCTGTTACTCCACCTTTTGCTAATTTTTCCTTCAAATTACTCATATGTATATTCTCCTTTATATTTACTCTTCACCAACAAAAACTAATCTATCAATATATTCTCTACCTTCGCCCTTGAAAATAGGGACATCTGTATCAATAATCCACTCATTTTCTGATTTAGAAGTATCTCTTAATTGTGCAGTTGCCACGACACCATCAGATTTAATAACAATCTTATTTCTCACACAACAGCTCCCTCTCTTCTGATAAGTCGGTAAATCATTCCAGTTAATACCTTTTTGAATCATAAGCATATCCTGAATATCATTATGTGATTTATTCTGTAATTCCTTGTGTGAAAAATTAGCTTGACCTACCATCTGAATTGAATTACGAGAAGCATCTAATTGTCTCCAATATACCAAGTTTGTTACTTCTTCTTTTGGAATATTAAAACAACGAGCATCGAACATTGCACCATTATTTACTGCTTTAGAATATACTTCTTTAAATGGATATTTTTTATTGGATAAATCAACAGTAGCAGTTGCATTATACACAAATACATTATCATAAAAATACTTGTTAAATGCCATCGTAGCCATACTTGCAGCAATACTACAAATCTTTTGAACTTCATAATCAAACCATGCGGAAGATGTAAGTTTCTTATAATCTATAAGGATTAGAGTAATCTCGTCTGACTGTGTATAACCAAGAACACAGCCCTGAATATTCTCACATAAATATCTCATTGTTTCCTGCATAGACTTGATTAATACTTCATCAAATGGTTTCTGAAATCCTCTTGTAAATGTATGAAATGCTTTCCCATCAATGCGGATAGCAACTGGACACCTTTTCATTAATTTTGTTTTAGGAATCTGCTCATAAAATGTTTTCATCCTAACACCTAAATCATCATGTACTGGCATATATGTACCTCTCTTTCTATAATTATATTCTCCAAAAGAAATCGAAATTTCTTGATACTTTTATTGATTACTCTTCTGCATCTTCTTCTAAGTAATCAAGTGGGTTATATCCACTTTCTACTGCATTTTTTACAACTAATGGATCATCGGACTCTAATGTAATTTCTCCTTCTTCGATTGTTCCATATACTTCACTATGTTTTCCAAGAATTTCTCCGAAATATACATCCTTACCAATCGCATTATCTACTTCTTCTTTTTTCGCCTTGAATACACCTTCAACTTCGCCCTGTCTACCACAATCCCAATAAAAACGCCATAGACATTCCATTTCACCTTCAACAATTGTTTCAATATCATATTCTGTTGCACACTCATATTCGATTTTACAACCACGCATTTTATCCCATCCATTAACAAAGTATGCGATATCTGCCGTTGCTAATAGCTCAATAGACTTTGCAAGATACCAAAGCGGTTTTGCATCAACTGGTGCGTCTTTGAAAAAGCTATCAATAACCTCTACATCTTCTCCAATTTTTGTTTTTGCTGCTTCTATTGCTCTTTTTCTTTCTAACAAAATTTCCTCATCTGTTTTACCTCTCATTGGTTGACTAATAAATAATTTCTTCATTATATAACTCTCCTTTCTTACATCACATGAAACCAAATTTACTTCGTTTATCTCCAACTGATACTGTAATATGATTCATTATATTGATTGCCAGTTTCAACTTTATAACCAAGTTCCTCTAATTTCTTTCGTGTTTCAGGTTTTAAACAGCCATCTTCACTGATTGAAAATTTGCCATCTGCAATCGCATCTCTAATCAATTTTGATAACTCTGCTAATTGCTGTGTAGTGCAACTATCAATTGCATTGTTTGTCATTTTATTTGCTTCTGATGCAGACGGAATAACATTCTTTGGTGAGTAAACTTCTGGTATAGAAGTGATGGGAGTAACTGCGTCTTCACAACAATCTATATCACTACAGCCTAAACAAAACCTATAACTTCTGCTATTTACTGGATATTTGCAAGTCATTTACTTATTCTCCTTATAAAAACCGTAGTCACCAAGTTTTTCATTCACAACTTTGTCAAATTCTTTTGACATAATATCTAAAAATCTCTGCTTGCATTTCATTACATTGTCGCAACCAATTGTACATTGCAAGTCCGATATTACAATTTGATATGCACCACCTATGTATTTAATGTCCATTTTTCACGCTCCTACATATTTATTCATCTGCTAATTTTGTCATAAGTGCAGCTCTGTACATACTCCTATCATCATTGAAAGTTACTTTATCTGCATTAGACCAAAATTCTTTATATCGTTTGTTATGCTCTTTCCTTCTTTTTAAATATTTTCTTATCGAATCATAACGATTAGGAATTAAACATACTACGCAATGTACAACATCTAGCCTTTCATAACGAGGGACATCTGCCCATAATTCACAGCTCTGTATTTTTTCTATGACCAATTCATCAGTATTAAACACTTGTTACCTCCCAAGGAAACCGATATTTCTCTGCAAAATTATATTTTTTATTATGTAGGAGCAACCTACAATATTTTTAAGTTTCTATTATGCTAACTTCTGTACTGTCTGTCCTTTACTATTTAATAAGTAAACACCACTTTCAAATACACGAGTCACATTCTTATTTTTGTCATTCAAAGTTACTACTGTTACGTTCTCCATCTGATCAAAAGGCTTATCAATGTGATAAACGATTTCATCACCGCAATGTGTTTCTTCTCGAATAAGTCTATCAACTGCTTTGTGCATTTCTGCGACATAATCTAAATCAACTTTGTTTAAATCAGATTGATCTGGTGTTTTGCCATCTTTATAAAGTTCCGAATATTTCTTTTCGTATCTTACTCCACCTTTACGATAGGCACGAGTTTCTTTACCAACCCAAACAACTGCTGATGTAATCACTTCTGCTTCTTCATAAACCCAATTATTATTAAATCCTTTATATTGTAAAACCATATTTCTACCTCAACTTTCTATCTTTCTGTCTATCTAAGTTGTAGGTTGCTCCATATAATAGGCTGATTGACATTTACAATCATTTAATGTTTATTTTTTTACTTGCTAAACAACCAAATAAAATAAAATTTCTATATGTATATTCTCTTTTATCTGTGACAAACAGATGAAACGAATCTTTACTCTGAATATTTACTCCAATCAATCTCTACATACTGCTTAAAACAAGGATAATATGTAGTTGTTCCTGTCTGTTCCTTACACCAATCATCCAATATATCTTGCAAACCACCAATATCACACTGTTCATAAGCATCTTCATGTAGCTCTTGGCAAACATTGTCAACTACACTGTCAGCATCAATATGAATCTTCTCCACGCTGCACACCCATAATCTCTCAGGTCTGCCATCATTATTAAATTCTTCATCTGTATAACGCCCAAAATAATCGTCAAAGAAATCATCAACAGTATCGTAATACTCGTCAAACTCTTCACAGTAAAGCATCGTGTTTACATCTTTTTCATCAACTGGAACTGTTTTAGATACTTTCTCATTCCACTTCTTTATTCTCTCTTCTTCGTCAGCTTTCTTCTGCCCTTCGCAATCGCAATGTAAATAAGCCTGATTTTTATAAGGCTCTCCGCAATAAGGACACAATCGCTGCACTCCGCTATAACAACTCTGACAAAATGAAAGTGCTTGATGCTTATATGGGAAATGATATTTTCTCCCAGCTTCGGACTTGTCACCTTTGATTCCATAAATATTATCTTCAATTCTCATACCAAGACCATTACAGATAGGGCAAATTCTTTCATATTCTGTCAGATCCTTGATTAGAATTTTAGGAAACGATTTTTGAATTGCTTCATGAAGATTTATTTCTTCTCTATGTGTTAAATTATTCATATTTTTATCTCCTATTCTTTCGCAATTTCAATACCGTTCACTTTAAAGCTAGTCACCTTGCCATCTTTAATTTCAGCACTTTCATTTATGCCACCATGCCAAACAAGACCAACGCCTGTAATATACATACCATCTTCGTCTTCAATTAAATCAACTTCTTGTGATACTCCAATAGGAAGAAACCGACCATCATTGCATGGTATTTCAATTGGAATATCCTTTACATTTTTATAAGCATTTCTAATTGCTTCTTTGGAATATATCACACCGTTCAAATCAGGCTTATCAACTGGAATTGGGATTTTAAATGTTACTTTTATATTCTCTGTTCTCATGTATTTATTCTCCTTTTTATCCAAACTGTAGCCATTTCATCTACTCTATCACCTATTGGCATGTTCCACTTGTTTTTACGATACCAATAGCCCTTTCATATGCATCTTTTAAGCCTTCAGCATAGTCAACGTTACTACTTCTTACTATTCCATAACATCGTTTCAACTGTTCTATAACACTATCAATATCATAAGCTGTCGGCTGAATATCAATTATTGTGCATAAATCATCAAGTAATACATAAGCATTTCCATTTTTATCTAATTTTACAAATTCCCCTACATTTGAAATATTGTCTGCATCAATTAATCTCATTTTACACCTCCAATCTTCTCAGCGACTTTTGCTTCACATATGTCACAAATACAACCATTTTTCTTATCGTATTTTTCAAGTTCACTAATGAGATTACTACAACACCAGCTTGATTCATTAAGATGAAATTCAATCATGTCGTCATCCCAATCCGAAGGAAAGTCCATTGGAAAATTTATTGTCCACTGTATAGTTTTTGTTTGTCTGCCTGTCATATTATTCTCCTATGCACCTGTATTCGCTCTTAAAACACACTGTTCTTCATTCATATCAATTTCTGTAATAGTAATCTCTTGACACTTCTTAAAATCATCTGAACTTACCCTTGCTTTTCTTTCAGCATGTCGTTCATCTTCTGCAATAATTACCATTGCGTAATCTTGACACCAACAACTTGCAGGTCGCTTTACTAAATATGCTTTCACATTGTTATTCTCCTCTATCTAATATCTCAACATCAATACAAAATAAATCATGTAAGTTTTTAATCTGCTCATCAGTTGGTTTCTTCCATGCCATTGTTTCATCAATATTAATTGTCACAGCACCACCACACAATTTAATTCTTGCAATGACTTTTGGATTACGATAAGTTGCAATTTCTGGCATTGGAATATTACAACTTGTTTTTGGTAATTGTGTCATATAGTTATTCTCCTAATCATCTTTATCTATAATGAACCAATATAAGAAACTTAAAAGTGTAAAAGTAATTCCAAGTATTTTATTTTCTGCCTGATATGAATACATTGTTACACCACTACAGAACCATACCAAAAGAAATGCGATTGCTTGTCTATAATACTTTTTCATATCACACCTCCAATCTTCAAAGGAAAGAAAAAATTCATGCGATTATTTGATTCCTTCCACATTCTCTTTAAGTACATTTATGATGTGAAATTGTTGTATTTTTCTCATTGCAATGCAATTTAGATATTCCTTCCAATCAAATGTAGTAAGCACTTTAATAATATCTTCTCTTAATTCTTCATTATTTATCTTGATTTTATATTCTGCCGAATAATGTTCATCATCCTTTAATATCTTTCCAGCAGATCCATCACCCCAATAGCACATACGAACATCAAAATCTTTCTCGTCATATCCCTTACTATCCTGACGATAGATAGTGACATCTTTTAATTTTGCGACTGGTTTACTATTTAATTCTCCACTATCAGGTCTGCGATAAATATTAAAGCAACAATGTAAATCTCTATCTGTATAATGCTGAATACCTAAATCTTCACTATATACCAAATCAAACTCATACATTGACCTTGTGTTATTCAATTGGCTTATAGGAAGAATAAATGCAATTGTATCTGCAATTTCAACTGACTTCTTAAAAAATTTCTGTGCCATATTTAAACATCTTCCGTATGGTGGATTTCCTATTATCAGCCTTCCCCAAAGATACTTTATATCAGCACTTAAATAATCCTGCTTAAAGATATGAGTAAAATTAGATTCACACTCAGGTTCAATATCATACGCAAAATGTGGTAGCTGCTCTGCATGATTAAGAAAACTGCCATTCCCAACACTAGGCTCAATAATCTCTGATATATTTTCTTCACCAACAACTTCAAAAACCTTATCCCAACAGTAATTCGCTAATTCTATTGGTGTGTAATACTTGTCATTTTGTAATTTCAATAATTAGCACCAAAGCGGTTGCAACCTTTAAAGCCAGCTACTAATTATCCTTTCTTTGTAATATTCTCTTATTTACTGGGATTCCCATAGCCGAATGGCTTAGATATGATTAAAAATTTTCCGAATGAAAGATTGGTTTACTTTGAAACCACTACTTGCTCTTCTTTACAGAAGTATTATTAACCGACTTCTGAATGTTCTTCATAAGCTGGATATTATCGTTAATCATAAGTGCTAATGCCTGATCCTCTGTAAAACCAACACTTACATATGCATCAAACATATTCTTCTTGGTTCTCGCCTGAATTGCAGGATACTCAGTATTCTCAGAATAATCCTTTGCAATAATCATGAGTTCTTTCAAAACATCATATACAGGCTCTTTATACTTTGTAATGTATGTCTTTACTACCTCTCCTAAAGTTTCTGGGTTCTCTGCTAATAATCTTAAAATTGTTTCCATGTTAAATATTCTCCTTTATAATTTTTATTTTTCCAATAATATGTTACTTTCCTGTGAAGTTACTCAGACAAAATCTTCTGGAACATGTCATCTACTGAGTCCAATAAGTCATATCTCTTATCCAATGCTGCTGTTGAGCTTCTTGCAAATTTACGCTCAACCATGTCGATGTAGTAAGTCATTGTTCCATCATCGCCCATATAGAACTCATTCCATTTATCATCAGACATCAATCTTCTAACATTCAACTGGTCGATGGCAAGATTATCAAAGCTAACTACCTTAAATTTCTCAATAATATCTGCAAGATTTTCATATAACCAATTCTGCTTTACAATAATGTTTTCATGATCTTCTGAATAAAAATCATCACCACGTCTTAAATGTTTATAACCAAGAATCAACATCTTCAGATTATTATTCTCTAAAGCTTCTATATCCGATGGCTTTAATACCCCGTTGATTACATGAATGACCGCATTTGGGTATTTCTTAATAAGTTCAATAAATTTTTCTGTGGGATCTACAAGTGATACACCAAGACCATAGATAAGTTTTTCATCAACAAGCTTTCTAATAAGTTCTTGTTTTTTCTCAAAATGAATCTGATTTACCGTCATGTTGACAATCACTTTTCTATCTTTGAGTTTCTGCAAGAATGGAATTAAGTCAGGATGACTTGTAGCATCTCCACCACCAAGAGCAACTTCCTGATATGGATGAAGTGTGTTAATGAATTTCTCATTCAAAATATCTCCAAATTTTCCATCTGTTGTACTACCTTCATGGCAGAATGGACATCCTATATCGCAAAAATTACAAATTTTTATATCCATATTCTCTGCAAAAGCTGGTACAAACTCATCATCTTCTGTCTCTCTGATCTTTGTTCCATCGCTCAAAATTGTGGTTCTAAAGTTTCCATTTATGTATCTTCCTAATAATTCCATTCTTAAAATCCTCCTAAATTAAATCAATCATCGCATCCATATTTACCAAACGCAACAATTTTATCTCCACTTTTGCTTGTATATCTATTTACAAATGTTTCAAGATTACCGTAGTACTGCCACTCCTCATAGGTTTTAGCATCCTCGTCTACAATATTGTTCTCTTTTGCGTATTTGGTATAATACTTTTCTTTCGCAGATTCTGACAAGTCTGACCAATCTTTAGAAAATTCATCTTTGTGATTTTCATAGTCTTGTGCTGCATATTTCTTATCATCATCTGATAAACTATTTGCTTTTACGAATGACTCAGAACCACATTCATCAAAAAGAAGTTCGCCATTCTTCCACTGTTCAAATTCTTCCTCGCTACACATTGTAAGTGAATGTGTACTTGATGAGTTAGTTTCATAAACTCCACGTCTAATCTGTCTCTTCATATCATTAATTTCCTTTCATATAAACTTCATAATTATCGAATTCTGGTTTTAAACCACCGTAATTTGTATAAATACCCCACTTTGTTTTTTCTTCGCCTTCGTTGACATACATTCTGTCATTAAATCCATCTGAATTATCATTACCTGTAATAATTACCGAATTACCAAATAAGTATCTAAATAGTTTATCTGAATCCGACAATACATCATTTACAAAATCTTTTGTTTCACTTGAATGATCAATGTAACCATCAATATCATAGTAATATCTAGTTTTACCATCGTAATCCCATGAATCTACTTTTAGTTCTGGAAGAGTGTATTCAATATTATTGCTATCTAAAATATCCTTTAACTTCTGTAAATTTTCATCTGCCTCATCTTTGTCAAAACTTAAAATCGCAGTAATTAAATATGAAGCCTTATTATATAAACTATCATATTCATCATTTTCCCAACCAAATTCACCAGTTTCAAAATCAATATGACTAAATAAATTATGTCTATATGCACTTTTTGTAATACAAATCGCATGTGTACTACTTGAATTAGTTTCAAAAGTACCTCTTCTAACCTGTCTCTTCATTTTTTTCTTACCTCCTTGCTTTAATATTCTCTCTTTGTTACCAAAGGAAACCTGAATTTACTTTTATTCACACGCAATATCTAAATCTTCACCAATCTTATGAATAACATTACCAAGTCCCTTACACAACGACTTCAACCATTCTTCACTACGATTAGTCATTTGCTTGTCTCTTTCTTCATCTGTCATATCAGACCAACAAACATTGTCCCATTTTCCATCTCTTTTAACTCTAAAATAATATCCATCCAAATTTCTATTCATAGCAATCTCCTTTACTTTCTATTAATCCATTCCTTAAACTCTTTAAAATCATCCTTTGTAAGCACAATATCAGAATAATAAAAGTCCTTATTCCAAATAATCGCCCAAATTTTCTTCAACTTTTCAAAAAACGGTCTTTGCTGAGTATAAAAATTACCGTTTGTATATGTTAAGAAGGCATAGTCGCCATCTCCATAATCATGAATCTTAAAGTGGATACCTTCATCACATCCACATTCACAGTTTACGATTAACTCATCATCTTTGAAATTCTTAAATACTGCCATAATAATCTCCTTTACTTACCATTACAAAGTCCGACCTTGTAATCGTCTTTCACATCAATAGTAACTTCTCTCTGAAATTTTCCTTCCTTATCATACAGAGATAGATAATATCTATTACCACGTTGTTCTAATACAACATTTTCATTTTCGAATAGTTCAACTCGTTTTTGTTTCTGTACCATTTTTCTTTCCTCCTAACTTCCTACCACACCAAGGGCAATACGCAATATATTCTCTCTGATGGACAAATCCATCATCATACTCATCCCATTCAGTTGTTTCAATATCCAAATAATATTCATTAGTTAATGGATCTACATATATTTGATTGTCAGGTGAGTCATAATTACAACGGTTACACATATTTATTCTCCTAATTCATCAATCTAATTTCTCGAAAATCATCATCGGCTTTTACACCATTAATATAAGCACACCAACCTCTAAGACCTTCTTCCTTAGAGATTGGATATTTGTGCTTAACATTCATAACAACTTCGTAATCGTCTGGATAATTTTCAAGAATAGATTTCAATTCACCAACTGAAATACTACTCATATGATTACTCTCCTAATTTGTCTTTAAAAAATAATCTTCTCAACGTACAAATATCTTTTGGAATTGAATCAATATCATCGACATCATGCAACTTTCTTACCCATGCATAATACTCATTAGCAATAGGAGTTGTTAAAGCCGATGTTTTCTTAATATATCCATTTCTAATAGCTTCATGTGAAATTGCTCTCATAAACTTCCAAAAGTTATAATATGTAAGCTTCAGTTTTGTCATATATCCAACACTATCTTCGATTACAAATCCCTCAATTTTTCTGCCATTGTATTCATAATCCTCTTCGAGAATATCATAGTACCAATCATAAAAATCCTGCCAATTAGCAATCTCAAATGCTTTTTCTTTTGGAGTTAATCCAAGCTGATGAGCAATATCACACATAGTTTCATAATCATATTTAGCAAAATCCATCTGATTATAAACAATATCTAATAGATATAACTTACTTTCAGGATATTCAATAATATGTGGATCATTTTTCATATCAATATTTTCAAATACAAATGACACATTATTATCTTTCGCATACTGTTTCATTTTTTCTCTATTTTCTTCTGTAATCTGATTGTAAACAGCTTCTTTGAGCCATTGTGCAAACTGACTGTCAATAGTAGATTTACTTGCAATAAATAAATCATCATTATATTCGTCATAACTTACAATTCCCAAATAACCATTTTCTTTTACATACGCTGTAACAGGGAACTGTAGCTTATGTTGTAACATATCAAATTTTGTTTCGGGACGCTCATTGATATTAAAAAACTTGTCATATGCCCTTGCTGCCACTTTACCCTTAAATGTATCAAGGTACAAACCTCTTGCTTTTGTAGTCTGCTCATCCCATATTTTGTCGTAGAAGGCTTTGCTTGTAAAATTAAAAGAAGAGATGTTACCAAACTTCTTTTCTTGGATATATCTATTTGCTCTTAAAGAAATTATTACATCGGCAACAGAACTATTTGTTACACTCTGTTCTTCTCTCATTTCAGGTGTTTTGAATACTTCATTATGAACTTCTACTTCGTGCATACCATCTTTATCAAGTTGGACACATCTTAAATCTCCACCAAATTCAACTCTTCCTTCAAGATTAAATACTCTATCATTCACACGAATTGGAACTTGTTTGGTGTTTCTATGACCATGAATCTGATAGTAATTTGATGGCATTTTTTTAGTGAATGTTTCTGCAATTTTTTCAAAATCATTGTAATTACCAACTCCATGAATCATCTGATCTGTTGCAACGAATGTAAGATTATCTGGTAACACACTTAAACCTGCATGAGTTACTAAATAAATATTCTCTCCATACTTATAATAAGCACACTGTCCAAATTTTCTATAAAGCTGACGAACATCTTTTTTATCAATCTTCGCATCTTCTAACTGTGGTTTTGTTACAAGTTCAAATTCTTTAGACTTACCTATACAACCGTTAGCCCATAACCAAAGCCATCTTTCGTGATTTCCTTCAAGCATAAGCATATTCTTCTTATCTTTAATAGAAATCAGATACTTAATAACATCAGCATTTTCAATGCCTCTATCTACATAATCACCACAGAAGATGTAAAATTCATCATCTTTGATACCGCCATTGTCATCAATATATTTCTTTAATGCTGTATAACAACCATGAACGTCTCCGATATGATGAATTTTCTTATATTCAGATAAATCAAATAACTTCATCCAAATTGAATCTAACTCGTTTGGTTTAATTACTTTAATACCAGATGGAATTTTCTGAGTCTTAAAACGGGAATACATTTTGTCAATCGCCTCATCTGGGACTCTCTTTAATTCCTCTCTATTGGTATTCCTTTTCTTTACTTCATCAATTGGAATATCTGTAAAATCGACACAATACATCCTATATCTGTATGTTTCACACATCTGCTTATATCTGTTCATCTCAGATGTTTTTGAATTTGTAGCATCAATGACTGTAAACTCGCCTTTCTGCATACGAATTTCAAGCAAATTAAATAATGTCTTCCAAACGGTTTTATCATTATTCTGACTAATTCCTACTGTTCCATCAGGCTGTAATACTGGACTCTGACACAGTAATCTAATATCATCTGCTGATAATGCATATGGCTTTAATCCATTCTGTTCAATCCAAGTTGATTTTCCACAACCAGCAGAGCCTCTTAATAAAAGTAATACTCTCATATGTATCCTCTCTTTCTATTTTCTATGTATATATTCTTTTATCTCAGCTCAATCTCACCGAATTTTAATGTATTATCACAAAAAACTTTATTACCTTTAAATCGACCACACATGAGTCCATTTTCACTTCCCATAAGACCATCTGAACTATATCCAACTATAGCAATTAAATCATCTAACGTACTTTGACTTAAAAATATATATGGCGATTCACTTTTCATAACTATAAATTCATCTATTTTCGACAATAATTTCTTCAAGTCAATATTTGATTTTGTAATTGAAAATCTTTCTGTCATTTAATTATTCTCCTTTCCAAAGGAAATGCTTCTTTAATTTGATTCTTATTCTCCCATCTGGTCTACAATACTCTGTAATTTATCAATGTATTTCTGAGCATATTCCTTATGTTTTAACTTTTTAATATTTGCAGGAACAATGGCAAGCGTAGCCTCTCCAAAAACCTTGTAACTTTCATATACCCTCAAAAAATCACACATAGTTGCCATGTCAATCCAATCAAGATCTGGCTGTAAACAAATCACATCACCTTTCTGTGGATGCATTTTTCTAACCTTAATAAGTGTCTGCTTAAATAATTTCTTTTTCTGTCGTTTGTTCATTTCTGTCACCTACCTACATAACTTCTAAATGATACTCTTCAACATATTTTCTTCTCTTCCAAAACTTCCACCAAGGGAATTTCACATATTTTATTTCTATAACTCGAAGTATCTTATTCTCATTTTCATCTCTGTCTAACCTTAGAGCAGGTGAACCAAACATTGTTTCAGCTAATTCGTTAATAGAAATATGTTCTCCAAGTTTGTATTCCTGTTTGTGTGGTTGTGGAGGATAATAAGAAATTACGTCATGTTGTCGTAATTCATATGCTCTCATATTGTTATTCTCCTTCGAATATTACTCTTATTGGCTTTATAGCTTCGTCATTTGTTGGTATAAGAAATACTTTGTCAGATTCAACCTGATCTTTAAATGTTTTTGGAACTTCAACAAATGTAACTCTTTTTGACCTATCACTATCCAGCCACTCTTTGAATTTATCGAGATTTTCTTTTTCAGAAATTGCAGTACATGGACTTACTTTATCTATTAACTCTAAAAATTTTTGTCTTTCATCTTGTGATAACTCCATATTGCTATTCTCCTATTTCTACATGGTCATTATCCAACAAACCAAATTTTCGTAAATAATACTGTTTGGTTTTATCATCGACTCTACAATAAAAATTATGTCTTCCTGACTTCTGCAAAGATAATGTATTGATATTAAGCTCTGCGTTCATAATAATCAGTAATTCGTTTAATGTAATATCATAGCAATGAAACGTTTCGCCTATTAGAAGCTTATAATATTTCTTCTCTAATTCTGTTATTTCTTCCATATTGACACCATCCTACGCTTCTATATATTCCAATATCCAACTGTCGTATTTATTTTCTTTAATTAATTGCTGATATAAATTTATCCATTCTTGTGCTGAAAGACCTTTGTACTTCCAAACGCATTCTTTCCAATGTCTGTGTATAAAATAACCTCTTGTTTTTAACTCAATACATTTCACACATTTATCGTATAATTTCTCGGAATACCAATTCGATCTCCTTCTATTCCAGCCATTAATCCAGCCATCTATAAATGCTTCAGTCGGATCATATCTGCTTCTCATATCAGTAAGAGTTCTGTCGTATAACTCAGTTTTTGCATTATATAAACAATGAAGCAGAAAATAGATGTCTTCATAATCATTTTTAAAATTCCATTCTTCAATATTTAAATCAAAATACATTATTCTTCATTCCTTACTACATTAAACTTAATTGGCAACATAGCTGTGAATCTACTCTTCATCCAAGGTTTTTCTTTAGTTGCAAATTCATCTCCAAACTCTTCTGCCAATACGAAATCACCAACAGTATAGATGATAGAATATCCAGTTAAATCTTTTGGAATCTCCTTATTTACATTACAGGTTTTAAGATGAATCATTTTATCTATGCATTCACCCATTAAATCTTGAAAGAATACAAACGTTCCATCACAATTGCAACGCTGCATTGTGAAATATTCAAAATCTGCATCTGGATCATGCTTAATAATTACATTAAAATAAGGTTTATCACCTTTAAGATAAGGAACATCTATTAAAATTGTTCCATCTTTGGTATAAGAAATAACCGTAAATAACTCTCGTATATCCTGCTCAATCATGGATTCATATTTATTATTCTCCATGCCATTGCACTGACATGATGCAATTCGTTCTTTTACAAATTCTAATGATTTACTCATTGTTATTCTCCTATTCGCCTACTTTAAATACTTTCGCATCACCAACCGCCAAATCTTTCTCTTCCACAAAAGAATTAAAATACTCATTATTCTTAAAATTATCTTCTAATATTTCGGTAATAATATCATCCAACCGACCAAAGAATTTTACAGAAGGATGAAATACTGGATATATCTTTGAGCGATATTTATTAATATCACCTCTTAATACAGATAACCCATGTCTTCTACGCTTATTGTTGCTCCAATGAATAGGATCAGCATAGAAAGCATTTTTATTTCTCTCATACTCTTCTTTTTCTTCCTTTGCCAATCTGTCAAGTTCTTTTTCTCGTTCAGTTTTTGGATGAGGCTTCATGATTTCTTTAACATTTTCTCGAATTTTATCATTCGCTTTTGCTTTTTCTGAATTACTCATCTTGTTATAGTTCATAGCAGCTTCTAAAAATATATTTTTCAATTTCTCATCTACTTTCACAACCACAAGAAACGTGGTTTTCCTTGGCTTTTTCAACCTCTGAAAGCCTTGATTTTAGGGCATTTCAGAGATTGAGATTTTAATAAAACTATCCGTATTGCTCAAAATTATTTTTTAATAAATTTTCACATAGAATAAGTTCTATTTTGTTATTACTGAGAATACATCTACCATCTGATAATTTTTTTTCTACAAACCAAACAGAACCAATTTCTAATTTTATTCTTTCTAACTCATTTTTATCAAATAGAGTTGTTTTAAATTCTTTGGTGCATTCATACATTCTCATGTTTTTATTCTCCTAATGGTCTTTCATATGTAACCAATTTTTCAACAATTAGATCCTTTGGTAATAAATCTCTACAAAAATATGCCGTTGCAAATGGACTACCTTTTATTACAGAATCCATATGCTCTTTATTGTGATAGCAAATTCTTGCATCAAAACTAAGGATCTGAATACCATCTTTGAAATATTTATATCTTGTTTTACCTTGTAGGGAATTAAGCGGTAGAAGAACCGCAAACGGTTTGTTGAATGAATAAAGTCTTTCTAAGACCTTATCTTTGATTGAAAATGGTGGATTACTTACTATTAAGTCCCAATGTTCAGGCTCATACTCAAAGAAATTCTGACCTTCTGCTAACGAACTTCTGACTACTCTGTAACCTAATTCTGTCAATCTTTTGTTGAAAGATGACCATTCCTCATCGAATGGAAGCCATATAATCTTGCCTTTTGGAAGATATTTGACAATGTGATCCACAGCGTAATAGGGCGTGTATAACTCATTATCTTCCTTATCTGATGTTAAATATCCAATATTTAATGCCAAAATTTGTTCACCAATAGTAGCTGCGCAGCTTTACTCACATGTGAACTCTTATCCTTTCATTAATTTGTAATTACATTGTTATATTCTCTGTTTTATTATGAAACTTTTTGCTTGCTTCTGAAAATACATCATAGATACTTCTATATCCACCATCACTATTTTGTATATCTGTATCAAATAATTCTTTGAAGAATACTTTGAATGCTTCTAATTGTTCTGATTCTGACGCATTTTCATCAATATCATGATTTATGATTCTTATTGCTCTGTCTAATTCCAATAGACCACCTCCACAGGAAACCAAAATTTCATCTTACTTTTGCAAATTCTTTAATCTCTTATGACTCAAAACATTCAGTGTATCTTCAATGCCTTCATAATAAGCAGACTTCATATCTGGATTATCATAATCTTTTGCCTTATCAAAAACTTCTTGTATGTACTTCTCTTCATCCTTTTTATCTATTGATAAACGCTTGATTTTACCAATGCAATCATCACATACATCTAAGCTGTTAAATAACTTATTCCAAATTCGACAACCATTAATATATCTTTTAGCAATTCCTGTAATGTCAAGTTCAAAACCAGGAATTCTATTTCCACAAATATCACATACTCTATAATTTATCTTTCTGCATAGAGTATTGTCATCTGGTTCATCCATTACTTCACAACAAGCCTCAATACCTTCATCAATTTCTCTACAAAACCTACATTCAAGACATGATCCAGGCATATCAATGAACAATGCTGCTTTACTCATATATTCTCCTTTCTCGATCCCAAGAAATATGCTTTCAATTTAATACTATATATAGTGGTTATCCATCTTTATTTGCCATATATAGTTGTATTTTCATCAAATCACATCATATTGTGTCGATTTTGTCATTCCATCCATCAGGATATAGAACTGGATAACCATCGTATAAAGTGCTAGGACATTTCACACCACAATCATATGTGTAATTACTCTTCTTTTCTCTATTACAAACTTTTTCATCATTATCCTCATACCAACTCAGCTTAACCATACAGTCTATCTCATATCGAGTCTTTTCCATACAACATTTACATTTTTCTTCATCTATGATTTCAGATTCTAATGCAGTACCACGATGATACCTATGAACATTAATACAATCTATACATGGATCATTGCCTGACAATCGTACATTTTGTAATTTTATTTCTGGATGAAATAATTCATACAGTTTATTTGCCATATAACTCCTCCCTTTCTTTCAATGAATTGTCGGATTCATTACTAATCAAATTGTGGGGATTTGATCCCATTTTCAGAAATATATCCCAAGCAATATCTCTGTTTTTCTCTCATAACATCACAGATTCTCATAATCTTAGAATAGCCATCAGACTGTGTTTCTGTATATCTTGCCGCAATTTGTTCAATTTCCTTAATATATTCTTCCATTGATTTATTCTCCAATACTACTTCAATAAATTTGCAATCTCATCAATCTCAAGTTCAGTTTTCTTATCATCAGATAGCAGCTTATCTAACTTACTCTCCATTTTCTTCAAATCAGACTCTTCTTTCTTCAGACCAGATACCTCTAACTTACTCTTAATATCTTTAATCCATGCTGTCACACTGTATCCTGAAATTTCAAAATCAGACATTCCAAGGTCAACTGCCGACATAAGATATGAATTAAGTCTGATAAGTAATAACATTAATGCATCATCTGAACACACATTGAGATTAATTGTCATTCCATCCATATTAAGAACACAGTTTGTTTCAGGAATAAACCTAACCTTCTTCTCAGAAATTGATTTCTTCTTAGTTTCAATCTGTTTCTTTAATTCTAAAATTCTGTCATCATTTTTACTCATTAAACTCGTACTCCTTTTCATATTCTCTGCCATTTGCTAAATATTTTTGCTTATATACTGGTTTTAACTTTTCAAAAACTGTTTCAATAGAAACTGGAATCATATGCGTCTGAATTTCTTTTTGACCATAACGTACTTCCACTTCTCTTTCTTCTGTCGGGAAAATATCAATTGCTTCCTTATCTCCATGATAGATATTCTTGACACTATATTTATAAACAGTATATTTGCCGTTATCTTCTGACCTATATGGCGTTGTCATTTCATATTTAATATATTCTCCATCGTTGTTTACCATAAAGCGAACATTGATATATTTTCTTGTTATATCATCATCAGCATATGTATTAATTGCTTTTTCATAAAAATCTTCAAATGAGATATTTACAATTTTATCCTTGCTATCGTCTATAGGGGAAAATTGATAAGATGATTCCATTGAATCATAAATTTCAGAATATTTAGACGTGCATTTATCATCAAGACAACTAATAAGTTTGTTTTTAGGAACACTTTTGAATTGCTCAAATTCATACTTTTCATCGCTTAATCTTGCGAACCAATGCATTTTACCATATGAGAGATTGTTAATTCCTTTATAAGAAATTTTTGTATATCCAAAACGAGTTGGTTCGGTTGGAATATCTTTATAAGATTTTATTCTTACAATTTCACCATCCTGCATAAATTCATAACCATATCCATATGTTTCGAAACGTCCCATGTAAATCCATTCAATATTCTCTTTTGTAAGATATGTTGCACCAAGAATTAAATCTTTTGTCTTAATGGACTCATTATTATGTACAATCTTATTATAAGCTGCAATCTGCTTATAGTCAGGCGACTCAACTGGCATAAGAACTAAATCCTTACCATCCCATCCATATATAAATTCTCCTTCAAGTCCCTTACCTTTGATGCAATTCGCATTTTCGAGAATGTATAATAAATTCTCGATAGTAATCTCAAATTCAAAGCCTCGTGGATCGTACACTCTACAATAAGCATGTCTGTGATCCCAACCTGTAGAATAATCACCTGCTTTTTTATTGAGTACAAATCCTTCAGTTGGAATATTATCATATTCGTTATTTGGAATATTCTTATCTCGCCAACCATTCCACGAAGTCTCTTTTCGCAACTTACCTTTCTCATCATAGTAGATTATATAAGCAAGTTTTCCTGTATATGTTCCTGAACGATTCTGATAACCAACATTAATCGTTTTTGGAATAAAAATACTACTTCTCAATTAGTTTCCTCCTTTAATCCGTTAATATCAAATGCATATACTGTCCTATACGACTACCGAATTCTTCTTTTAAATCATGACCACCAATTATAAGTTCATCAATATAAAACCCTGTAATCGTCCATTCAGAATATCCAGTATAATGCCCTTGTGTCAGTAATTTTCCTGTAAGCATATAACTGTTAAAATTCATCTGCGCTTCTTCTAAGGTACATTTTTCATCAGATAACCAACAGCGCAGATTCGCATTTGTAATCGTAGTAATTTTCTCACCAAGTCCTCTGTCTACATTTTTATAATTGAAGTAATTCATAATAGATTCTGCTATTGGTTCATAGTAATCATCAATTTCTTCGGCTAATCCTAAATTTCCTTCACTATTACATCCTATCCAACCTTGTAATATTAATTCTATTTTGTTTCACCTCTCAATTAATTATTCTCTTATTCAAGATTTTTCATCTTACAAGTAACATTTTCATTTCTTATCGTTTCTGCCAGCTTACATAAACCAAGTTGAGTATCAATATGATATGTATCAACAAATCGTGGCTGAGTTTTATCATCATGAATCACATCTTTGTATGTTTTAATAAATTCATTAAGACCAACCTTATCACGATATTCTTCCATTTCTTTTTCATAAATTGGATTGTATGATTGAGTAATCGGAGGCTCGTTACCACCATGACCACCTGCTCTAATATTCAATTCTTTATACTTCTTATATATTTCATTTGCTATATCAAGTGGCATATCACCATGACAAATCCAATAATTCCACGCTCTATAAAACACAAAACCATTTAAAATACCGATATATTTTGTCTTGACTTCTGTGTTCATGTAATATGGCAATCTGAATACAGGTATATTTGCTATTTGAAGTTCTTCTTTTACTTTGTAATCAATTTCTCCATCGTATTCACGTCTTGCAAAATTATCCATTTTTTTCACCTCCATTTGTATATTTTTTACTTTTATAAAACTCAAACAACTTTTACTTCCCAATAATTAACATCTTCGGGATTGACTCTCCATTGCATAGCTGCATGATTATATTCTTTTAAATCTTGTTCCGTATAATTTCCGATATTTGGACTATTTACATCTACTTCATAATCCCACGAAGGTAGTTTAAATCCATTTTTTGTATGAATTAAAATTATTTTCTTCATTACATAACACCTCCAAATGAAAGACAGGTTTCTTGTTAAATTTTATGTCTTTTCTCATAACAACATTTTGCTTTTTCGAGCATATCTGGACTATAGTAAATTCCATTTTCGTTATAGTCTTTGATTATAGTTTTTGCATAGGATATGCCTTGCTCATCCCAATCGGTAACATTCATATTCCCTGCTAAGTAATTACCACACTCACACTTATAATGCTGAATAACTCTACCATAACCATCTCTCATGTTAATTATTGTTTGTTCTGTTTTATATGGATTGTTAGGCAATAACTGTTCTTTGTTACATTTTGGACAATAAAATAATGTCATACTGTTATTCTCCTTCAAAATATTCACAATTTTCCAAGCTATTATCATTCACAGTTGCCAATAATGCTCTACCAAGGGTATTATCAGTTCCAACACCAAGATAAATCTCGTCTACAATTCTCTTGTAAGAAGCGTACCAACCACAATCATCTTTACAATTACATTTTTCACAAATCATAGTATTATTCTCCTAATTAATTTCTTCAAACGCAACACTATTAAATTCCACATCTGGAAACTCTTTTATATATACAATTGTGTGCCAAGAATGAACTACAATATCTTCCAATGTATATTCTTTACCAACTTCCAATAAGTGATGATTTTCACCGCCACCACCCCATACGTCATCATCATTTCTAACACATTTAATTTTTCTTCGTTTTGTATTATAAATATCCATTTAATTTCCACTCCTCTTCCAAACGCCTATATATTCCTGTGACTCCTGTTTGAATCTTTTTAACATATCAATTAATACATCTACTTCTGTCAAATCATCAAAAACAATCTCGACTGGATCTTTTTCTTTTAAATCCAATCTTTCTGCGTAAGGAAATGGTTTGATAAAACATTCAAATTTAATATCTCTGCCCTTATGTCTGAGTGTGATTTTATTAACATTTTCTTTGTCACCAATCCTCAATATTTTGCCTCCTTGTGAAATGCGAGATTCATTGGATTTTATTTCTCGCATCTATATGTAAACAATTTTTCAATTCTGATATTTTTATCATCGCTTTTCTCTTTATTACTATTCAAAAGCGTCTTTGTTTCTTTCTGCCAAATGCAAGTAAATTCTTCTGGCATGTTGTACTCACTAATCAGAACAATATTATCCTTACTTGCCTTCTTCACCCACTCATAAAATTCTTCATATGGAAATCCACCTGTTGAATATTTAGTTGTATCTTTATAAGGAATGTCACAATAGATAACATAGTTTTTAATTTTATTTAATGGAAGTTCTCGGAAATCATATTCTTTGAATTGAATATTTTTAAGATTTGGAATTTGTTTTACTGTATTATTGTATGCTTCTAAGGAATAATTTCGTTTACCAACTCTATCTCTTCTGTAACCGCCAAACCATTTGCCACCATATGACAATTGGAATCCTACATAACCAACTAAATAATCAGGATATTTATTTTTATTTGATTGAATATCCTTATACATATTCTCTGTCACATTCTCAGGTGGTATCCAACCTTCTGACAACTTCTTCAAAACAGCAATCAAATATTTATGGTTGTCTGTCCCAATACGGTTCTCACATTTAATTTTATCAATCATATTAGCACCGCCTACAAATGGCTCTAAATATCCAACTATATCATCAGTGATATAGGATTGAATAATCGGTGCTAATTCTTTTGATAGTCTATTTTTACTACCAACGTATTTCATCTATTTAATCTACTCAGAGCGAAATTTCTTTAAGGCTGCCACTCACTCCTTTCGTATTATTATTCTCTTATTTAACTCCAACGCCTTCAGCAAACTCAACAGTTCCTTTTGGAACATAAATTGTTATCTCATCACTATATTTTCTATGAGGTTTACTTATAATATCTGCATAAGGCTTGTCATTTGTCTGGTGAATATTCACTGTTCCTTGAATTACATGAATTTTACCATTGTAACAAATTGTAACTACCTCATACTTGTCATCCATACAATAAGAAACAGTATTATATATTGCATAAGTTCCTGGCTTTATTTCTTCTAACTCATATGAATATTCTTCTGCATAATTTGCGTATGATATAAGTTTAAAAACAGCTAAACACATAAGTGCTAATACACACATAATAATAAATAAACATTTAATGCTTTCTTTTGTCTTTTTCTTAATTTCCCTCACCTCCTGACCGAATGAAAGAGAATTTTCCTAGCAACCTGCCGATTGATTATTCATGCATTTAAACTCGTCAAGATAACATTTTTCATTTTTATTTTTAATATATTCTCTTCCATCAACATCAATATATACTGACTTATCACTAACTCTATCCGTTTCTGTGTTATATACACAAACTAATTTATCTTGTTTAGGAATATCCTTATCATGCCACATTCTTATTCCATTAAATTCATCTAAATTTTGTTTGCCCAAAAGATACAAACCATTGTTAAATGGCTTTGTTTTCCATTCTTTTAATAACATTTTTCGTTTTCCTTTCTTTTTATAATATACTACTCTCACCCTGATTAATTTCTTTACACTTCTGCTCACATTCTTCCAATGTCTTAAATAAAGAACTTTCTCCTCTATTTCTTACATTGATGTAATCATCAACAGCATCAAGCTTATACTTAATTGTGATGGCATCATTCCAAATATTAGCAATAATTCTTCTGATTCTAACCTTATGTGGAGCAACCACTGTCTGCTTTCCTACAATTTTGCCTGAATCATCACACTGTTTACATGGAATTTCATAACTATTGTAAAAAATCTTTTTAGTTCCTTTACAAATCGGACAAATAATGGCTAAATTTTCTCTTGCATAGGTATAACATTCTTCACCAATTTCAAACTTGTTATCTATTGTTTTCATTTTCAAACACCTCCTATATAATAAATAATGTGCCATACGAGATTCGAACTCGTGACAACTCGATTAAAAGTCGAGTGCTCTACCAACTGAGCTAATGGCACATAACTAGGCTGGTGGGACTTGAACCCACGAATGACAGGATCAAAATCTGTTGTGTTGACCGCTTCACCACAGCCCATTATAGATGAACTTACTATATTGCAAGTCCATCATATTTGTTATACATACTCACGCCAATGACGTGCAAAGAAACTACCATTTCCTTTGTCCTTATTGAGCTAAATAACGCCAGCTTTCTTCATTTTATGACGTGCGACCTCACGATCCAACCGTCTTGTGTGTAACTGATATGTAACTGTTTTCTTATTCATACAATTATTCTCCCTTCTTATTGTTCTTCTTTACAACATGTGCTGCCTTTTCCTTGGCAATCTTATTTTCAATCTTAACCATTTCACTCTTGAACTTACCAATCGGTCTACATCCAATACCCATATTCTCACCACCTTTCATTTTTATGCTATCTATATAATCAGGAATTATATATCGAGTTATAAGATACAAGATATTAGAATGTCAGAACTGACTATGTATACAAGATAGATGATGCTACGAAATATAATTCCTGTTATTGCTATCAACAAAGACATATACTTCGCAGATTTACATATATTTTTGCATTACAATTATTGCATCGTAAATATCTTTTATTTGTATTTTCATCCATCATTGTATCTTGAACCTGATATACATTACATTCATAACACTTATTACATGTAGTGAAAAACTCCTGTGGAACAACATAACCTTGATATGGAATCAATCTTGTCATTTAATGTAACACCTCACAATTGTTTTTAAACTCCAATTGATTACGATAATTATGCATTTTACAATCATGTTCTAAATCACTATATGTTTGAACCTGACTTGGTTTTGCTTTATATCTATAACAATGTTCTCTTCTGTCACAATCTTTACCAAAACACATACTAATATCCGGCACTATGCAGCCACCTCCTTTGTTTTGAGCCACTTCTGAAAAGCGTTTTTCATCTGATCGTAATTAACCTTCTGATTTGTCGTAAATTCATATGTATTATTAGCATATCCGTCAATAAACTTATTAAATTCGTCATCTTTATCACAACTATACACATATGCAGCCATCGCCAACAAAGCAGGATATGCCTGATGGTATAATGGAGATGACATTCTTACTGTGTCTTCGATATAGTCCTTATAATCCTGCATATCATCATCTGTAATATCTGCCCCAATTACACTATGTACGAAATCCTTTTCAGAAGCTACTGTGGTGCTATCTTCTACTTCCTTATTCTCCGTTGTCTGTTCGATATGTAAAAATTCGTTCATAAGCTGTACAAGTAAATCAATCTTACCTGTAATAGTTGTCTTTTTCTTTGTCTGCTGATCTTTAAAGTCTGCCATTGATACACCGTTGATATCTTTATCCTTGAGTTCTGTGTTGTAAGCATTTAAAAAGTCAACAAAACGAGAATCTTCCATATTATATGTAGTAAATTTATCAAACACTGCAATCCACATTGGCATCGTAGTTGGAGTAAATAATACCTCTGATAATTTTTTATTATTATCGCCTAATGCTAATTCCAGTCTGTTGAACTGTGAATTAAGCTTCATAAACTGCTGTTCCGATGCATTCTCATTAACAAACTTATAAATTGAATCTAGGTTTGCTCTCCATGATTCACGGAAAAACAACAACATAAGTGATTCAACAACAACTCTTTCACGTTTTCCCTTGATTGAATTATTATCTGTAAACTTACCACAATTCTTGAAGAAAGAATTTTTCTGTGAAATCTTCTTAATATGTACGGCAATGTCAGCAGATACATTAAGCAAGCCACTCTGTTCCTTGTTCATACTTGCATGATTATTGTAATCACGAATATGATCTGCGATTTGTTCGTCTGTACAATCAAAGAACTTAGTTACATTAATATTAAAATTATTAAATCTCTTTTTCAGTTCATCTGGTAAATCCTTATAATACTTTCCAATCACATCGAACACTTTCATTTCGTATTCAGGAAGTCCATCTTCATCTAATACACGATTACCATTTTCGTCTAAAACATAATCTCTATACTGAATCAGATGTCTTTCAGCTCCTGCTGAACCAATTTTAATACGATTTTCCTTAAATGCTTCAGCATATGAAAGTCTTTGTAAACCATCAATTAGATGAGAAATTGTTAATCCTTTCTTCTTTTGTTCACAAAGGATAATCTCAGGAATTGGAAGATTGCTAAGAATACGACAAAAATATCTATTTACTTCTTCCTTACTCCATTGGAACGGTTCACGCTGCAAGATATAATTACAATTCATATCTCCATTTTTCTTATCCTGTATTAATGAATACATACTATACTTGTCTGTCCTGTAGTTTTCAGATTCACTAATTTCAATAATTCTGTCTGCCATATCCGTTACCTCCAATTCATAATTTCCATCATTTTTATTTTTTGTAAATAAAGAAAGATCTTTATTCATTTTGATTGACTTCATTGCATTGCTATATTCTCTATCTGATATATTTAATTTTTGTTTTATATTATCAAGAGGGATATCTTCCATTCGCAAAAGTAAAATATTTTTTTGTATTTTGGGTAAAGATCCAAGAAATTCTTCTACTTTTTCATCACTACCAAAATCAAACTCACTACTATCTTCTATATTAAAATCTGAAGCTACTTTTTCTATTAAGTCATTATTTTCTTCGGTGGGTGCATCAAATGAAGTGTCTGAGATAATAACAGGTTTTCCTTTGTCATCCTCTGTTACATTCCCATCTTTATCAACCTTCACTATCCTCCCATTTTTATCAGTTAGCAAATTTCTTCTTTTACCTCGTTGATAATTATCTCTATACCAATCTATAACCGACTTTTTAATGTTATTGGTTAAATAGGTATTAAAATTTGCTCCCTGAGATGAATCAAAGGTTACAACGCTCTCCATTAAAACATTCATTGCATCATCGTATAACTCATCATGTTCATATTCTGGAATACCATATCTAAAGAATGCGTTATAACTGATCTTTTTTAACTTCGACATATTGTTATCACAATATTCATTAATCCACCCCAATTGCTCTACAGAAAGATTTTGTAATTTATCACGTAATATTTCTTCTTTCATTCAATACACCTACCCTAAATTTATTTTCGTTTAACTGCTTTAGTTATATATTCTCCAAAAGACAATTCATTTCTATCCAAACGTTGTTTCTTTGTCTCAGCATAACAACGAGGACATCTACAATATTTTTTATTTCCGTTATGTGAAAATGACATTGTAGGAATCATCATGACTTGGCAATTGTTACATAAAACCATCATCCAATACCTCCTTTAAAAATTGAATAACTCATTCAAAACTCGTGGTTCATATGTACGCTGATCCATTCCAGCAATAGCTTTTTGAATTTCATCTGTTGCGGTTTCGCATATCTTTTTACTCAAGATAATATCAACAACCTGTAACTCATTTTTAATACTTCTCCGTTTTATTCTCCTATCCTTAATCATCTTGTATGCTTTGTAACCTTGTGCTGCATTCAAATTACAGAACTCTATGTAATGATTCACATCAGATAATTCCTGGTCAACCTTACTTAATTGTTGAACCAATTCGTCTTTTCTATGTAATGCTTCAGTTGCAAGTCCATTCAACCCATCAATTTTGTTAATCCAACGTTGAATGTTTTCAGCAGTCGATACCCTTTCAGTATTTTCTTGTGCGGTTTCTTGTGAAATCTGCTTAATAAGTTTTGATGGCTCATCAATCTTCTGCACACGAAATACCGATTTCAAAGCCTTAGACAAGTTACTTTGGAAGATCCCTGTTGCCTGTTTATTGGTAAAAACGTCAGCAAGAGCCTCACAAGACGTAGGGACATATTTCCCCTTCCTGTCTCGCATAATCCATCGAGTGCCATCAGTAATAACATACTGTGCCATTTCATCACTCCTTTATTTAGTTTTGATAATGGAATATAAAAGATACTACGAATCGAGAAAGTATTGACTTTCTTAATGAAAATATGTAATATTATATAAGGTGTATCTAGTATATACCGTGTGTTGATGCAGTCAAGGAGTCGCCAAACTTAATCTTGACTGCATTTTTATTTTCCGTACACGAACAATGATAGAACATATGTTTGTTTTTGTCAATATTTTTACAAAAATTTCTAATTCATGCAACTTTTGTTATTCTAGGTCGTTGTGTCTTGACTTCTGGAAAAGTATTGTTCCAAGTTTCCCTTTTGGGATATAATTAATCGGATCAGGCTGATATTCAGTAAAAACACGAACCTGATTCAATAAATCATCGGCAATTTGAGCAATTGTCTTTGCCTTCTCAAACATATCTGAGCAATCAACAAACATCTGTGAAGTAAATTCTTCATTGCAATCTTCCTGCTCCAAATCTCTTACGGCAACAAGAACCGTTGCATTTTTCTTTGCAATTTTTTTTGCTTCATCAATAGTCGTTATTATAAATTCCATAATACTCACTCCTTTATTATTCTCCAAAATTTGCTTCATAAACTTTCTTAATTGCTAATTTGGTATCGTTGTCAGTAACTGAACCGATTTTTCGGATAATTCGCTGACTACTAATTACTCGCATCTGTTCTCCCAACACAACTGAATCTGTTTTTAATCCGTTATCGGTATCCTTATGGATAATAGTATGTGTTGGCATTTCAAGTGATTTTAATTTCGAACTCAATGGCATAATTATAGTACAAGAACTATGAATATTTCCCATATCATTCTGTATAACAAGCACAGGTCTAACTCCACCCTGTTCTGATCCAATTGTTTTTCCTAAATCAGCTTGTACAATATCGTATCTTCTAATATCCATAAGCATCCTCCTTTCTCTTTTGCTTTCTATGTTTTGTATTATATACAATACTATATATATTGTCAAGTATTATTATAAATATTTTTTATATTTATTTTTTTAAATATATATGGTATTGTATATGTAAAGGAGGATCATTAATATGAAACTATCTATACAAAATAAACTGAAAGAAAAAAATATGTCCCGATATGAATTAGCTAAAAAAATCAACGTAACATATCCAACAATCGACAAGATTTACAAAGGAGAATCTACTGCCATTAAGCTTGACACACTTGAATCAATATGTAAAGTTCTTGATTGTTCCCCTAATGAAATACTTGTATCAGAAGATCCGCAGGTAGCAAGACTGTTGACATATCATTACTTATTATCTAATAACCAGGACGATGATAAATAACTCATCGTCCTTTATATATTCTCTTTTTATATAACCCTTAACTCATTTGCCATATTAATTGCTGCTTGATACTTGTCCACATCATCTGTGAGCATACGAATTATCTTTCCAAAATCATCAGACTTCAATGAGATAACTGGCATATTCTTAACTATCTCATCTCCATTACCTGCAAGTACATTATGAATGAACTCTCCATGATCGTTAATCAACTGTCTATTTTTCTCTTCTGTTAATCCAATATAGTTCATAGTAGTCTGAAGGTCTGTGTGATTGAACAGCTTCTGAAGAGATAATAAACAATCAGGATCGAATGGATGAGTTTTATGTATCCAATAACCGAAAGATTTACGCAAGCTATGTGAACTTACGGCATATTGGATGTTGGCTGCTTCTACCGCTTTCTTTAATTTCTTTCTATAATCATCTGTCTGCCACTTTACAACATCGTTATACTCAACAACATAATGAAGATATTCACCAATCGTCTCATATTGTTTCTGCTTTTTGTAAGCTGAAGTAATATTTTCTTTTCTTTTATCAGAAAAATCTTTTTGTAACGCATCACACCAAATCTCTACATTTCCATATATAATAGAATTAACATCCCTCTTTAACCATGTTGTCTTAGGATCATATTCAAAAATATAATCATTGTAATGTTTCATCGGATCTACTTCTGTATGCGACAAATAATTATCAACTGCTTCCCATACCATATTACTCACAGGAAGATTAGTAATCTTTCCTGTTTTCTGTTCTTCAATAGTATCAATCTCACTCTTTCGATTTCCATTCTCATAATATAAATCCGACCACTTCATCATTACTGTATCGCCAATTCGTCTGCCAAGAAGCAATTCCAATAATGTGATTAGATATCCGTCCCATTCGTTGTTCTTCTCAAACCACTCTACAACATTTTTAATATCTGACATATTCCAGAATGGTTGCACTTCTGTTTTTCCTTTTTTCTTAGTTGTATAGTTTTTTGTCTGTGCCATATTTATCAACCTCTTTCTTTCTATTTACATCGGTGTAACAATTCCTCATCATCTATGATGTTTCCAATAATACTTAGAAAAATATCTGGATCTGGATAAACACAAAATTTGACAAAATCCATTACAAATGGATTCTTATTGATTTCTTCTAATATCCACTGTAATTTTTTTTCATCTTTGTAGCATCGTAAAATACAATAATATCGTTTTCCTGTTTGCATATTCTGTAAACACACAACATCTTTTTCGTAAATTGGAGTAGGTGCATCCCATCCATAATAGGGATTGTGCAAAGAGAAGCACATGCATACTGTATCTTTATTAATTTTTACCGATTCGTTCGATGATGTTTTAATTTCATCACATCCTATTAAGGTGCCTGTTACCCATTCTCTGCTCCATCTTTTTTTTGCTCTATATAATTTAATAATATCTATGCTAGGGCTAGAAATCCAATTTGTTGTACTCATTATAATCACTCCTTTACTTGTATCCATATTCTCTCTTTAATTCTGGAATCTTTGCTCTTATTTCGTTCACATCGTCGCACCATCTGACTTCAATACTCTTTACATCCTTACCTTCAAATACACAAAATAAATCTTTTATATGATCCTTTTCTCTCTGTCGTGGTCGTTGAATTCCATCCATAATAATTCGACCACAGGACAAACAAATAAATTCGCTTCTCTTTTTTGGATTTCCGTTTTTACAATTATTTTTCATATATGTATTCTCTCCTTTCGTTTTTTTTACAATAAAAAAGAAGCAGGTTTAATTTCTGCTTCTAATGTTTCAAATCATTCGTTACACTTTTAATAAGATGACTATGCCTTATATAATCTAAAATAATCATACGTACTCTTGAAGAAGATATATTATTCATTACTGCAAGATGATTCATACTAATTCCATTCATATAATTTTTCACAATAGATTTATTTCTATCGGATATTTGGACAATTTCAAGATATTGTATAAGATCTTCATTAATAATAATATCTTTTAGTTGGTTCATGTAATTTCCCCTTCTTCTACTGTTACTCTTTTTTTCTTTTTGGTTTATATTTTAACTCGTTTGGATAATCAATTATATACTCCGTTCCCTCTGCCTTATCTTTTAAAATCAGATTCATTTCCAGAGCATCCGCAATTTCCACTAATTCAAGAGATGAAAATTTATCCCTTGTCATTTTGTTACTTAAATTTTGCCTTGTTGTGTTGGTTGCTTCCGCAAGTTCTGCTTGTGATATATTTTTTACCTTTATTATTTCTTTTATAACTGTGGTTGCTGACATATTTACTCCTTTGCTTTTCTCATTTTTTATATATCATGTCAGTTACAATCATTTTTCCAAAATTTTCCTTTTGGATAAGAATTTAAACTAAATCTTTTTGCTTTTAATAATTCACCATATTCCATAATTATATCTCCAAATTTTCAAAAGAAATCGTCATTTAGTTAATCAATGATAAAATATCATTTCTATCAAAACCAATCAATCCATCGGATTCTATAATATTAGCCAATATATTAACAATTTCTTTTTGTGCTTCAGAGTCCCATTTAGAAAGTTCTATCTTTATTCGTTCTTTACCATTCATTTTTGCAATATAATAGTTTTCCAATGTTGCAAAAAAGAATTCATATTGATTACCAAACGGAGACATTTTATTATTCTTCATATCATTTAAAAATTTTAATGTTTTCTTCTTTTCCATCTATACCACCTCTTCCAATCTACCCATATAAAATTGACTCTAAATCATTAATTACAATTTCCATCTGTCTTTTTGCTTCTTCTTCTTTAATTTCTGTAAGAGATTTCTTATAATCTTTAATTTTCTCTTCAATTTGATCACAACACCATGTAGGATTATTTCGTTTTCTATCCATTTATGCCACCTCTTCCAATCTTCCCAATAAATCATTCTTTACTTCGATTTTGATTCTATTCTCTTTGCAATTTCTTTCAACTCTTTTATTGTAATAGCATCAAATTCCGTTCCATCATCAAGTGTGACAAAATAATGTTGAACGCTTCGATTTTTATCATAATCAAAATCAGCATCAACATCCACTCTCACGACTCTATCTCGGATTCTTTTAGGTAAATAGTATTTTATTTCCATTTACTTCACCTCAACTCAAAACACAATGAAAGTCGAATTTCCAACTCTATATATTTAATGATTTTCCAAAACATATACTCTGCATCTTTGTTCCATCGGTCATAATAGTAGTCTCAACCTGTGCTATTTGACCATGATTACCGACTTCATCATCTGGAAATGTTTTATTTATTGCTTCTAATAATTCTCTTTTAGTTAATGCAGTATGAATTACTGTTTCAATTTTATAATCCTCCTTAACTTGAAAGTTAAATTTCACTTCCAACATAATTATTATATTGTCTACCTACTATTAAGAATCTCGTTTTGTTTTATATTTAGCATATTTCACCTCACCATTGCATCCTTTGTACAATTTTCGCAAAGCAGAACCTAGTCCATTTTCCATATCTTTGTCCACCTGTTCATATGTTTCTGATGCTTCACCTAAAATATCAACTGCTTCAAACACATAATTTCTAAGTTGTTGTAATTCTCTATTTGTAAAATAAATACTTCTACCCATTATTACTCCCTTCTTGGCATGAAACTTAGATTTCTTAGTAACATTTAATATTCAATTGTATTGGCAATCTCTTTTATCTTATCTGCATTTAATGGTGCAACTGCGTCTACTAATCTACCTTTAATTTCTTTATATTCTTTTGAATATGGATCAAATCCAGATAATTGACACCAGTTTTCAATTTCTGCTTCTAGTTTACTTGCTTTTTTACAAGCTTCATTTTGCTGTTTGATCTTATTCTGTATATATTTAGGTATCTCCATACAAAATTTATTCTCCTTTCCTTTCCAAAAGAAAACTTGATTTCATTGGTTTACATACAATCTTTAATCATTTGTTCGATTTTAGGACTATCTGGACTTATGCCAAGACATCTAATCCATCTTTCGGCACATTCACAGAATCCTTTATGATACATAAACTCTGAATTTTCTTCCAATTCATCAGCATTAATATTCTCGTCTTCCATAAATAATCTTACTTGTGCTTTATGATCTGCATACGACATTAATAAATTTTCGATTGCATTTCCTGTAATATCCATATCTTTCATATTGTTTACCTCCAATCTTCCAAAAGAAACTATTATTTACTATTTATTATAAAAATCAAAATCTCTTATCACACGTTCTCTATTTTCTTCTGTATCCGGCAAATTGTACCCACTTCTATCGTCACCTAAAAATAAATCACCATTATTATTAATTCCACACTGTAATCCTGTTTTCTTATTCTCTTTAAATATAATCATATCAATCACTCCCTCATTTTCAATATATCTCTCTCAAACCACTTTACTAAATCTTTAAAATCAATCTTTGTATCACATATAATTGCATATGCTGTGTTATAATCAATCACATATTCCAATGCATATTTGACTCTGTTCGCTTTTACATCAACATATCTATATATTTGATATTCTTTATTAACTGCACATATATAATCCACAGAAAACAAAGGAACTGTTTCACTCTGCTTTTGCAACAAATCAACGAATGATGTTGATTTTAATTCAATGATTTCAACTAATTTATCTTTATATTTTGCTTTCATTATAATATGTCTCCTAATGATTTTATTGAATCATCTAAATTATCAATGGCTTCTTCCATCAAGTCAATAGCATCTTCCGAACACATTCCTCTATAACTGCTTTGCAATCCTTCTGGCATGTTATCAAATGCATCCTGTTCTTGATCTAATACAATAGATAATTCTGACGATACATCTGTAATTTCTTTCTTTAATCTTGCTATATTTTCCTTGATATTATTAATACTACGTCTACGTTCTTTATTCATGTGCGCCTCCTATTCCATATAATTTTTCCCACACAATCCTGTCTGTTGGAGTATGAGCCATATTAAATGCACATTTACCCCCTAGCTTCCAATATTCTTCTTTAGTGATTACAATTCCGTAATCGCCTTTAGCGGTATTCTTATATGCATATTTTCCATGTTCTTTTAATGCAGCTTCTGTCACATACCATTTTCTATATTCTTTTTTTCTTGTTGTAAGATTATATACTTCATCGAGGCAATTTATCACTTTTCCTGTACTAATTTCTTTTGTAATTCCAGAATTACAAGCAAATCTGTAATCACTATAATCTATATAGGACAACTGACCTCTTCTGATAGCATCCTCATACGATTCTTTTGTTTTTCTTTCGTCTTCTGCCATTATTTTATCCCATGTATCATTATAGACATGACCGCTACTCATACCAATTGTCAATACATGAGCGTTTCCATATTTATCATGTTCAGTCCATTTGTACACTTTTTCGTTATTAATGTATCGACAACAGTTTCGATCGTAATACTCGGTTTGTCCCTTTTCATTTACATGAGTAGTATTTATTTTAGTTCTTTCGTTATCAACAGCTCTACCAAGTCCACATACTGCCGACATTGCTCCATATAATAATGCTCCTAACATAACCATCAACCTTCCTTTCTATTCTATCTAAATTTATTTTCTCTTTTAGTTTCCATTTCTTTCAGATGTTTATCTGCTTTTGCATTGACATAATCTTTAAAATCATACATACTTGCTCCATCTCCGAACTTACGTTGTGGTGTATATTTTGTTGTCGTTGTTGAACTTGTTCCTGGATCACTTAATGCTAAACTAATAATAACAATCACAATAATAACTAAAATTAAAACTCCCATATAAATCAACCTCCTTCAGTCTAATTATATCATACTTATATATTCTCTACTATTTCTTTGCATGAAAAAAGCGACTATAAAAGCCGCTTTCTCTTCATCAATATTTTTATTGTACCGTATTTATTGCATTTGCAAACACAATCGCTGCTTCTTCCCAAGTGTCATTATTGTCATCGTCTAATATATAATTGATGACCGACAACTCTCCACAATCAGCCACACACGATATTTGCAGTAAATCTTCTAGCACTTCTTGTCTTTTATGTGATGTAATGTCTGCAACCAATTTATTTTTCAACTTCGTTGCCTTTTTCTGTACTATTTTGCTAATATCAATTCCTTCTTGTTTAATCTGTTCGTAAATTTCTTTCATATTATATACCTCCAATTTTATTTTAGATAGATTTTCGCTACAACCAATACTATATGGAACTTGGCTTAAATCGTTTCCGTGAAAAACCTCTCTTACACTGCCAGTTTCTTCTTCGATCACAAGAACTTTAACTTCTCCTTGACAATCAACTTGATCCAATAAATCATTTAATGTAAACATAATATATCTCCTTTCCATTCTTTTCTTTTAATTAGTTTATTTCATCCTTGCTTTGTCCTTCAATCTATCAGGAAATTTCCGTTTCATTAGATTGCTTCTTCTAAAAATCCATCAGTTTCACCTTTAAGATATAATAATATATCTTCTCTTCCACCATATCTGCAATGAATTTTAGATAATTTACCTTGATCATATAACCATCTAGCGGCTGCATATCTATGCCAACCATCTACAATTACTGGCTGTGGAAGAATAAAATTACCACTGCATTCATTATCAATCTCAATATCTCTTATTTCAATTGGATGATTAATAAAATAAATTATTCTTCCAATATGCCATTCTCTTGATTTCTGTTCTAATACTGGGTGTTCCCATGTATCTCCATATGGATCAGGTATTTCTGAAACCACCTCATGAATCGCAATTGAAATATTATCCAAACAAATTTTTCCTGTTTCATCCCATGACCAATGCTCAGTAGGAAGAAACTCAATCAGTCTGTCAATTCTGATAATATCTCCATTATATTCTTCCAATGGTTCAAAATCATCATGCATTTCAATCACCTCCTGAAATCATCGTTTCATTTCTCTTTCAAAAATAGCCATAGCATCCCTCAATCCTTGATTATATGCTTGCGCAATTTTATATTCTTCTGATTCTTTGACATTTTTAATAGTTGTATCCATCATTTTCATTGATATAATGATTTCTTTTTTAATTTGATTTATCTTATCCATACTTATCTCCAATCATACAATTATTTAATAGTTATACACACCAATATTCTTCTCCATCCATTGCTCTTTTAATTTCATCAATAGACAAATCATATAAATCAGCAACAAAATCTATTGCACTATCAATAGATTGCAACGAAGCAAATTTTCTTCTGTCTCTAAGACAACTAATAGCTTGCTGCAAATTTCTCTCCTTGTGTAATAATTCCTGCTGTTTAATTACTGCGTATTTTTCATAATTGCTTTGACTCATAATTTCACCTTTCTTTTGAAATCCTCATTTCATTGCTATAATTCTAATAGTTGAGAATCAATTTCAATTACATCCACTGGAATTTCATCTTGAACTATATCAATCATATCTTCAAATCCATTGTTTTCTAAACATTCTTTTGCTTTTAAAGCCTTTTCATATGTGGTACATCTTGCAAATGTCATGCCTTCTAAATCATCAGTGCCTATTACATTAAATAATCTTGTCCAAATCATATTATCTTCCTCCATTCTCCTAAAGAAACTTTTGTCTACTGTGCTTTATACACTGTCCAATAATAATCTTCCTTACTTGAAATATCTTCTGCTGACATATCAGGATTGAACATCTGCGTTCTGCGTATAAAATCTTCGTATCTATCAATAAAGTCATCACAATAAGTAATCTCTTCTGATAAAATTCTTCCATCATTTGCAGCATAATCATAGATAACAGATGATTCATCACTATCATAGGTGTCAAGAAACATTTTCACATTTCTATCATCTTCAGTTTCCTTTAAATAATCAGTAAGACATTTCTCTGTTATTGTAAACTTTGTTTGTCTTGACGGATTATAGTTATCACCAATATAATCATTTAATAATAATTCTACTGTTTTCATAAAATCAACCATCCTTTCCATTTGAAATTGCTATTTACTGTGCTTATACTTTATCTACATTTAAAAAATGATTTTGGTTCATCACCTGAAAAAGATACATTTAATTTTTTGCAAAAATTATATGGTCTGATATAGTCAATATTTTTTTCTATATTCACAATTTTTGCATTTCTCAGGACATTTGATTATATTCTTCGTCTTCATTTGTCTCCAATCTACTTAAATAATGTATGCTTACCATCTGCATCACGTTTCCATTCATACCCTGCAAACTCAAGAGCCTTCAAAGCTCCCATGTAATAACTCATGTCTTGCGGTCTTACATCTTTCATATTTGCAATCGTCCACCGTTCATCTAACCATTCTTCCGTTTGCTGCTTAATTATTTTTGGTGTTCTCTTCATTTTCATCACTCCGTTTCTTGTCCAAAATCTCCATGTTTTAATAGCTCTCCATTTCATTTTATGTTATACTTCATATAAGGAGTTGAGGACTTACACGGCTGCTGTCACAGCCGATGCCTCTCATTGTTAGTAGTTCTCTCTTATGTATTCCAAAGCTTCATCTTCTGTTGGAAACTTGATGTCTTCACCTGGAACATAAAAGTCACCGTATTTCTGATATGGTTTCATACTAACTTCCCTCCTTTATATGTATTTAGAAAAAGCAGAGATAATTAAATCTCTGCTTTAACTATCGCTATTCATTTATTCTCCCTTACAAATCCTGCATATCTCTCATTGCTTGATCCCATACTGAATCATCATTACATCCACAATCATTCCAAAAAATCTTTCCAAATCCAAAATATAGACAATCACAAGCATTCATATATGCATTCTGTTTTGCTTTATCTGTGTATCTATTTTTATATTGCATAATTAAATCCTCTCTATATACATTCCTTTATCAATTTGTACATTATTCTCTTATTTCTATAAACCCTTTCTTTTCTTGTCTTTTTATTATAAACACTTACACTAAATGTTTTTATTAAAAGTCCTCGATTTAATACAATTTGCTTTTCTGCATCATCTTTTAATATCATTGTTTCGACAGCTTCCATTTCACACCTCCACAATCTCAATACAGAAATCATCAGGATCATATTCACTGCCTTCAATGTCCCAATCATTCATATATTCTTCTTTTGCATCATTGGCAGCTTCTTCTGCTTCACCATAGGAATCAAATAATCCCCATTCAAAATCTCCACTATCTCTTAACTGACCGCCATCATAACTGATAATATATTTGAACATTTCAATCACTCTCCCTTACAATTTTTTAAATAATCAGCTTTCTGTTTTTTATATTCTGCTTCAATTTTATCTAGTCTTTTCTGCTCTTCATCGCACTCTTCTTGTGATTCAAATACATCATAGTAATGTGTATCTCCATCCCAACGAAGTCGTACAATTTTATTTTTCTCTTCATCCGTTAATTGATATACTTTATACATTTTCATCACTCTCCATTCAGATTAGGACATAAACCAAGTCCACCATCAATTTCAGGTACTCTTCTATATGCTCCTCTATGCGGACACTCTTCTTTTTTGCATTCAGTACAATCGCATTTTTGATATTCCTCATAACTCATTTTCCAGTTTGTCTCTACAAACCGTTCTCTTGTCATCATACTAATCACTCCTTTAAACAATCCTTATCAACAACTGCAAATAATTTAATTTCCTCACCGACTTCACTTTCATCAAGTTCGAGATTGTCAAGCAGTTCTGCGAATGAATCATCTGTCAAATCTTCTCTATATAAATACACGTCATGTACTGTTGGAGTACACCACAAGTGTAATCGAATGAACTCAATCAACTCAATCAATTCACACTCATTGCATATCCGTCTTGCACACCTTACTAATGACTGAACAAAATCCTGTGTCATGAGTCCATTACCTTCGAGTTCTTCAATCTGATCATCGGTAATCTCTTTTACATTTCCCATTCCTTCATCCATGATATAGGAAATAACTGCATTTCCCATTCGTGAATCAAATTCCTCATCGATTATTTTTCCGATTTTTGTTTCATAATATGTCATATTTACTACCTCACTTTCTAAATAAACAGTTCTTTCTTTTGGTTTTATCCAACTGCTTTCCAATCAACTACCTGCTTATATCCGTCTGCCTGTAAGATATGAATTTCTTCATCCTTATCAAGTTCGTAATGATTTCTGAAAAATTCTTTTAATCCCTCTTCTCTTTCTGCTCTCCATAGTTCATCATGAGTGATTACATCTCCAAATTCTTCTTCGTCCGTTGTTACTGTAATATCAGAAATCTTTCCAAAATACATTGCTTCAAGTAAATCTGTATCCACATCTCCCATGACAATGTAATCTTGCCAATCTCCTTGGCTATACCCTCTGATTGTTCCAGTTTTAAAGGTGTCTTCTGGATAAAGAAGTCTAATTACATCAACCAGAATATCTTCTGTACATCTGCATTTATCATACATTTCTTTTAATTTTGCATTCACTTCATCAGATACATCCGTTGGATATTCGTCATAACAATCAATATCGTCCAAAATCTTTTTTGCATTCTGATACCATTCTGCCTCAGTACATCCTGTAAAATCTCTATTACCTGTAAGAACAACCTGTTCATCGAAGTTTTCACAACCACAATAATCTTTCCAACCCTGATTACTATTGTACAGCCACCATGTTCCATCGCCTGTGTTATCTATTTTGATTTCTACCATATCAATCAACCTCACTTTTTTCAAAAGCAAGGTGGCTTATGCCACCTCACCTCTAATTCTCTTTGTAAATTCTGCACTACAATCTTCATTTCCAATATTCACAGGTAATATTAAAATCTTATATTCGTTTCCATTAATGAGCAATGGTGCTTTGTTACTTGTGCCAAAACATAAAGGTTTATCAGAATCTACAATATTAAATGCATCTGCAAGGAACTGTGGATTAAGCCCAATATAGAAGTTATCCTTCATGTTATTTTCGCTAGTCTCAAATTCATCAAATGCTTCATATTTACCTGCTACAATGTATGAATATAAATTTCCATTCTCACTATGTAATACGACTGGTTTCTTATCTGCACCAGATGTCTTTCTTAATTCTGCATCATACTTCATTGCTTCAAGAATCTGTTCTCTATCAGGTACAAATCTATAATCATCAGACATATCAAGCATACTGTCTACTTTGAAATAATCTCCGTCAATTCTACGAATAATGTATGTAAAATCATTTCCTTCAATCCTGATATATTTTCCATCCTGATAGATTTCAATTTCCTTTTCAGACTTCTTATCCATCAACTTTTTAAACACAGGAACACACTTATTATGAATTTTGACCGTATCAAATGGACTTTCCGTTGTCTCATAAATGGTCTGATTTTCAAGTGTTCTCATTCCAATTCTGTAACCATCAAGAGCTTCAATTCTCTTTGACTTTGTGTTAAAATTGAATACCTGCATCATCTTCATATTATCATTGCTACTTGTATATGTATTAAGATTAACAAGTGTTTCAAGTAACCAATTCTCTTTTATGGACATAATTTTCTTTTTACTTTCATCCATTGACGGAAGAAATATGTCTGTATTCTGATAACGAGGAATTGTAACAATTTTCTTTCCGCACTTTATATTGATTTTGCCTACTTCCATATTCTCGGTAGTTACATCTTCTAATGTAATTTCACCACTCATTTTTGAAATGATTTTAATATCATCTACATCAATTCCAAAAACTCCTGGCTGAGTATCATAAACACTATCCGTTCTAACTTCTGCCCAATGTTCCATATCAGTTCCCCAAACTTTGAGGATTCCATTTTCATCTATCTGAAAATATAATCTTGTCAGTGTTGAGAGAGTTGCCTTTTTATTAATTGCAGCCATTCCTTTCTCCATCATTGTCTTTAAATTCTTTGCATTCATTGTAAATTTCATCATAATTATCTACCAACCTTTCTTTTTTATTCTTTCCAAATAAATAAGACAGACACATTTGTTTGCGTCTGCCTTATTATTCTCTGTATTACTCTGTTTTCTCTTCCTTTGGTGTGATTAAACTCATAAGATTATCTCTAATATAGCCACAGAAAGCATCAATACTTCCATTTCCGATTGTCCAACAACTGTCACAATCATAGTTCCAATGAATAATTACTTCATGCCCTGCTGTGATATTAGGTAAATCAACATCTTCCTTTCTCGCATATGCACTATTTGAAAGAGCTTTAAGATATACATATCTTCTGATATTCTCAATATCTCTTTCTGTTTCTGCATTGAAAATCTCTACCAGATATTCGTCAGAACATTCATCATAAATATCATATTCAGAAGCTCCATTTTTCTTATTATCAAGTCTCTTTAATTCTTTGCTAATTGCAAACAGTGCTGATTCCTCATATTTTTTACACTCTTCTTCACTTCTAAATACAGTTCCATCCTCTGCAATGTATTCTGTTCTTACTAGTTTCTCAATTGTTTCTGTTTTTCTAATTTCATTTACTCTCATAGTTTTATTCTCCTTTTCTCTGTATTACTGTTCGTTATCTTCAAAATCAATATCATCAATCTCAAAATTGTCCGAATATGGAATATATTCTGCATTAGCAGCAACAGGAATTTCATCAATGTGTTCCTGTGCATATTTACAAGCAATTTCCAACTGTTCTTCATCTGTTTTACCTTCTAATAATTCCATAGGAATATCAATTCCTGTGTCTCCTACATACGTGTAAGCCATACCAATGTGCAATCTTTTTGTTTTCTTTGTATCTACCATAAATATTCACCTTTTACCTTTCTAAAATTTCACTGTAAATTACAATTTCCTGTGATTTATGGCTGCTGATAAATCCAATTTCCATGTCTTACCTTATCGCTATCTTTATCCCAAAAGCCTAATTTAACCATACCTTTAACACTTCCTGTTCTATGAATACATGGGCATTTATCTGTAAATCTTTTGCCAGTTGCGTTTTCATACTTTCGTGGACTACTGTAATATGCCATATAATCACGCTCCTATCTGCTAATTTTCATACCACTGAAATGCACAATCATACATCATTTTGCCTGTTATCTGGTCTTTAAATGTAGGACAATGCCAAGCCATTCTGTAATCATGTGCCTTACACCATTCTTCAATTACCTTTGTTGTAAGCGGTGTTACATATACATACAAATCAGATCCATACGAAGGATGATACATTTCGCTTTCAGGATAACCCGCTTCAATTAACATTTCCTTTAATGTTTTCAGCATAACTTTTACTCCCTTCCAACCCAAGTACATAACAATCTCTATTTCCATTCCAAAAATATGATTTCAAATCTGCAAGAGTTTTTGTACCATTTTTTAATTTCTCATAATCTGCCTTTAACATATCTGATGTATAATTTTTATAGCAACAAATACATGAATGAAATTCTTTTCCTTTTTGTGCATACCATCCAAGATTAGGTGGAAATGTTTTCTTTGCAATTGTACGAAAGACAATTACCAATCCGTTATAATCTGGCAGTTTATGTTCTCCACTTAAATCTCTAAGCTCAATTTCTATTCCATCTGGTGTAATGGCTTTATCAAGAATTTGCATACTATTACACCTCCTTATGTTTTGGAATTTCAATTCCAGACTTTAATTCTTCTCTTGCAACAATATATGTTGGAATTTTTCTATCAAGTGTATAATATTTTTCTCTTATTTTATTCTGTTCTGCACTTGCCTCAAAGAAGTCTTTAGTTGGATCGTCCCAATACCAAACATAATATGTGTGTACAGTATGGGTAATTTCATCATATTTTCTTTTACATCTCATGATGTCACCATTCATCAGGAATGTATCTTCTTCTAATTTAAGACTATCAAATTCCGTTGGTGATATATGATGCTGTTTCTCTTTCCAAGTCCACACAATGAACTGATTCTGCCAATGTCCTTTGAAAATTTCTGCTCTATATGTTCTCAGATAAGCATATAAATCTGTTTTACTTTTCCAGGCACAACCTTCTCCAAAATATACATAAGGTGAATCATCTTTAGGATTGAATGATATATACTGTTTATCAAAATCCTTTGTTGTGAACTTATATCCATTTTCACTTACAAAAGGATTTTTACTATCTACATATTCCCATAAACTTACTTCTGCTATAAAATCAATAGCACCATCTGCACAGCCTCCACAATTACCCCAATCACAAAATCTCTTTTCAATTTTACCTATATATTTCAGTTCTCTTGTTGGTAAATGTGTCCATGCTCCACCACTTGTATTACAACTAATTCTGCCTTCGTATTCATGAACAAAAGGTGTATATGGTCGTTCACAGATATAAATTTCATTCACATCTGCTTTTTCAATATGAGCTGCTTCATAGTAATCTCCATATTCATTTGTATATCTAACGCAATCACCTACACTTGGAGTCTTTTCAGATCGTGTATTTTCTATAAGTTTGACATATATATTTGCCTTATCTACATCGTAATTCATAAGTATATGCGAACCACAAAATCTTGCGTTAATCTCTCTTAATGTGTCTATTGTATATTTCATACTAATCATCAATCCTTTCTCTCCATTTCTTAATTCTCACAGGATAACTTACATTCTCTCTGTATGTTTTCAACTGTGCTTTTGCATCTGCTCTATCTTCACAATTACATTCAATGCCCCATCCATAACCACAATTTCCCTCGATTGCATAACAATCTTTAGTTTTTCTCTTATATGCCATAATCAACATACCTCCTCATAAAATTTAATTGTTCTTTCCTTTTCAGTTTCATATTTCGCTTTATCAGTAAATAATGTGAGATAAATATCTCCCTCTGTGTATGTGAATACCGCCATCTGTTCATCTGAATAAGCATAAGAACTATATCCATTTACCTGAACTAAATCGAATTTGCATCTCTTTGCAAAATGATAACTCAAATCTGAAAACCAATGTCCACTCAACATATAGTTTCCATTTCTATCTTCTGTTTCTTCCATGAAGTTTACGTTCGCAATCCGTTTTGTATCTTCATTTAATGGATATGTTGACAAATCTAAGTCTGCAATTTCATATTCGCTTTCATCTGGAATACGTCCTGTTTCTCTAATTATTTTGTAATACTCATTTCTTGGAATATATTTCATACTAATCAACCTACCTTTCTAATCTCTCCAACTTCTTGTTACTGTGTCATATAAAGCTCCGTTTGCATCCTGGTATTCATCGTCTTCTGAATATGTGAATACATAGCATTTATGACTATTAATATTTTTTGTTTCTCTTTCGCCATATAAGATTGCATATCTTTCTCTGAAACTTGCACTATCGCACATTTCTCTCATTTCTTCGTCTCGCTTTGGATTTCCGCAAGCTGCCTGAACACATCCATATAGCCAACCATTCAGATAATCAATGTTGTAACAATACTGTATCCATGAATCTGAATCATCAGTGAATACATAGAAACTCTTTCCATCATCTCCACGCTCAATCCGTGGTTTATCGAAATTTGCAATAAATGACATCAGGTTATCTTTAATAATTTCCATTTCATTTTTTGTAAAATCATACATAATTCATTTCCTCCTTGTAATAAAATAGGCAGCTAGGTATTTATTCTCCTAACTGCCTTTGCTGTTACTATAAATTTGTTGCATTTCCATCTTCATCATATTCAATCGGTGCAATGTGAACGGCATAACCGATTTCTTTTTCTTTGTCGTAAATCTCCATTGTACCGCCTACACAAAATTCAAATGAGAACCGCCTGTCATCCGATTCAATCAGCTTAGTCAAGTGATCCGTAAGTTCATTTAAATTCCGTGCATCTTCTTTTGACTTTTCAATACTTGTCATTTCACTTCACTCCTTTTCATAAATCTCTAATCTATGCAGCAAATCAAACATTGCCACATATCTACCCTGATTCCGTTCCTTGAGTTTTTCATTATCATTCTGCATTGCATTGTCATAATCTTTGTTTATTTTATCAAACTCATCCGCAATAATATCAAGGATTTCATCCTTTGTCTTTTCACATGTATATCTACTCATTTCCATCACTCCGTTCCCTATAATTTTCAAATCCAATTCCACCACTATAATTAATAATCATTTGTATATAATATGGTAAAAATTCCGTTCCTTTTTCAATCATATGTTCTTTCTCCTTCCATATCATGAAATCTTAGTTTTATTAGAAATCCCAGTCTGTACAATTTTCACATGTTCTTCCTTTATCGCTCAAGCAAACAAGTTCTGTATACTTTCCACAGCAATCGCAATATCCAAGAAGACTATTTCTTGTCCATTTTCCATTGATTTTAACGTATCTGTGTTTGTAATTCTGCATGATTTCAGGGATTTTATCAGAATATATAACAACTCTTGCACCTAAATGAACACTTGTATTTGATTCTACAAACACAACCTTCTTTCCTTGTGATAAAATTTCATTTTGTCGCTTTTCTAATTTATCGTAGAAATCAAGTGAAGTAAAACCATAAATGATTTCCTTATTTGATTCGCAACCATCATATAGATTCATAATATCCTCCTATCTTCAAATAAACCCTCTATACATATTTGTTTCCTTTTCCCAGTAAATGCGAATTTACTTTGCCTCTGTAATTTCTAAAATTTCACAATAGTCACTGGTATCTCTTTTAAATGAATTTATTGCCTTGCGTTTGCTAGTGGCTTTTATCCAGTATAAACCAGTTTTTTCTATATCATGATTCATAAACCTTATATAATACGTTTTCATTTACCTTACCTCCAATCCAAGGAAACACGCATTCACTTACAAATTCTCAATATCACTTTTTACATTGGCAATGTCTTCAATGAGATTGTTCATGGCTTCATCTTCTCCGTATTCCATATTTTCATGCATATATTTTGTAAGCTCATAAAACATTCTAATTTTCTGTTTATCATCCATATTATCAAAACATTTCTGCATTTGTTCTGTCATTTCTACCATATTATTACCTACCTTTCCAAAAGAAATATCCATTTATTGCATTTCTACAACTTTATATTCAAATAAATTTCCATGAACATCGCATGATTTCCATGACTCACATTCTTCTTTGTATTTTAATGCATCATTCAATGTAGTAAATGATTCTGATAAGCATGGTTTCCATTGCGGATGTGTTTTACTTCTGTGATACACCCTAAACATATTAGTTTCCATATCTATATTCTTGATGTCATCCAATATTACTGCTTCATCTGGATCAAGATCATTAGACCACTGCAAATCAGCTATACACGCATTCTCTAAATTTTCATGTATATATGCAAGAACTGCATTTTTATCATTTGCTATATCCTTTGGTATGGGTAATTCTGATTCGTATGTAGCAATACATGTTACAGTAAAATGTACTTTTGCCATACTCATTCCTCACTTTCATAACTTTCATATTCGTTTTTATCTTCTTGGCTACAAAATTCAATATCGCCACCTAATCCCTGTAACAATGTTCTTTCTGCCTTTTTCATAGCCTCCTGTGCATTATGTGCTAATACTTCAATTCCAATATTATTGCCTGTCATATAATATGTTTTCATTTTATTTACACCTCCATTAGATATCTAGTTCATCTTCATTACAAACAGATCCGCACTGTCCATCTGATGTAAGAATTAAGGCTCTATAATCATTTCCTCTAAATGATGCTATGCCTTTGCCTTCTTCAATATATCCAATGCGTTCTCCATACATATCACCCGATGGTTGAAAGACAATTTTCATATCTTCATCATAGTCATCCAACATTCTTTTTAATTCACCAACTGTCATATTACTTGTCCTCGCTTCCTATTCCAAAAAATTCTTTTTCACAATCATCCATTTCATCCAATACATTTTCAAAATCCTCATCTCCGTTTATGCAATCTTTAAATCGTGTTGCCAATTCTTCAAGTCTATTGCGTCCCATATAATTACTCTCTGTTCGCAATCTAAAATAATCAACTGCCATCGCCAACGCTTCGGCTTGTGATAATGAAGAAAATTCACCAAAGTTGTAATAAGTACACGTCCATGCCCAACTTCCTTTTGACTTATTAAGTCCATTAACAACTGCATATTCTTTCATCCGTGAGCCACGAAGAATCAATGCGTATTCTCCACTTTCCATTATTAAATCATATACCATTTTAATTCCTCCTATTTTCTAAACCGTTCCATATTTAATCCAAGTTCCTTATTCAATCTCTGTGCTAATGCTCCATTGATTTCTTTTCCGTGATTAGGGAATGAGCAATGAATTGTGATTGTCTTATCCCAAATCTCATGCCCTCCGTTGCTCCGTTGAAGCCGGAAATTATTTGCCTTTAATGCAGCTCTAAATTCTCTTGTTGGTACTCCTGGTACTTTTGCCATGTGTATCACTTCCTTCCTATTTATATATACCGTGTGTTTTAATAGACCGTATAGCCGTTATCACAGCTTATGTATGTATATTCGCTTTTAGATTGCTTTTACCTTTGTGTTTCGCTTTACTGTCTTTTTCTTAGCTGTCAATGGAGATTCCATTTCGTAGCGAACAATTTCAGACAGATAATCAAAAATCTGTGCCTGTGTTTTATCCATGATATTATTGACGAAAAATTCTGTTCCGTTGCAATGTTCGACCAATGCCTGCTCCATCTCATCTACTCTACCTTCACAGTATGCATATAATGCTTTTAATGCACGAATAATCTTTGCTGTATATGCCTTGCCATTATATGAATCTGCGTATCCGTTCCAACCAAGCTTTCCAAGTAAACCAAGCATTGAATCGAGAAGTTCTGGCTTTGTCTTTGTGAATCCAATTCCATCGGAAATTGATGTTAATGTGCCAACTGTATTTGCTGTTTCATCATCTCCCTTGACCGCCACATTATGTTTGTGACAAATAGCACGTAAGGCAATATATTCTGGTTTCCCTGCTGCAAGTGCGGCATGGTAAATATCCATCGGTTGCATTTTTGCTCTGTCTGTTGACTGACTCAAGAACAATTCAATTGCCTCTTCAAGACTACATTCCATTACTTCTACAACCACATCTTCTTTTCCTGCTTTGAATGCACCATAAATTCTGTGCTGTCCATCAATGCAAAGAAGTAATCCGTTACAAAGTAATACCTTCGGTTCATCCCACTTGTATGAATTGTAATTGTTACCGATTTCATAAGCTCTTGATAACTTGATCCGTCTCTGCCAATCTGGAATGTGAATGTATTTAGGATCGACAACCATAAGAAGTTTGTCACCAACCCTTGAATTATTCCGTGCTGCCTTTACCATATTTGCAATAAGCATCTTTTCTGTTTTGCCTATAAATCCATCTGCCTTCCGTGCTTCCTGCATTTCCTTTTCTGCATCCTTTGCCTTCAAATAAACTCTTTTACACATAATATTTACCTCATTCTTTCTAAAATTTTGCATAAAAAAAGCGACTACTTGTTTGCAGTCGCTTTTGCCTTCTTTTGTTCTGTTTTTGTTTGTCTGCCTTTACACTGTTCTGTCCGTGTATTTTCTCCGCATTCCTTGAAATAGATACAAGAAATACACGGATGTTTTACGTTCGCATTCTGTTTCGTCATGGTATCATCTCCATCATAAAATCATTCAATATCTCTTGCATCTGTCCAACAGTAAGTGCATTTTCTTCTTGAATCTGCGGATAGTTGAGATAGTCCATATCCTCACAACACATTTTACACACTTCAATAATTGTCCGTGTTGGTTTTCCTTCATGTAAAGAGTAATCATATTCTGACTTATACTCGTATGCGTTTGTTGCAACTTCTTTTTCTGTATACACTTGACAATTCAGATCGTTGAAATAGTCGGCAATGTCATAGAAACTTTCATAATCCATTTTGCATTTCCTCCTAGTTCCATTCCTGTGTTGTCTGTTTGTCTTTGTATGCATCTTCAATGTCTCTGATCGTAATAATTGGCATAGTAACAACCCCCTTCCTACAACAATGATGGTGCAAGCATAATTGTAATAATTACTGCTGCACATACTAATGCTTCGCCTAATTTCCGTAAATCTACAACTAATACAGGCGCTCCGTTTCTTAGTCTCCGTGTACATACCGTGTGTTTCATTTTGGCATTCCTCCTTTATTTTGCCTTCTCAAAGTTGACAGACCGTATCCGTAGTTGTGCCTATTGTCGCCAAATAAGCTATCCAGATACAGTCTGTATAGTTATGTTTGCCTTTACTTGTTGGCTTCGATTACTGTAAAGCCTGCGGATTCTGTTTTACGTACTTCCTCCTTAGACATTACCTGTGATCCGATGTAGTTTCCGTTTAATGTAATGATGTATGACATATTCAACAACTTCCTTCCTTTATTCTCCTATTTGGATTATTTTGATTTCAAAAAAATAAGAGCAGACATTTTCTACTCTTTGTTTGCGTTTTCGCTTATGTATTCCCATGCTTCAGATTCTGTAGGAAATCTGATGTGACATTCTGGAATATACCAGTTTCCATATTTTTGATATGGCATAATGTGCCTCCTTCCTATAAATCACGCAGATAGTTATTGTGTCTCCGTTCTGCATCGTACAAATTTGTATCAAATGCTGTGCGGATTGTTTCACCATTTCGGTTGACTGTTTCCGTTACATATCCGTTATTGCATGGATAAGTTGATACAAGATGATTGTGTTTTACTGTGCGTTTTGGCATTGTGTTTACCTCCTTTTTTTTGAATTTTGGGTATAAAAATAGCACCCTATCGGATGATGGGTGCTTGTAAGCGTAGTTATAGTGTTATTTTAGGCATAGTAACACAATTACATTTGCTTTAATTTCGCTTGAAGTTCGGCTATTTGTGCTTCAAGTTTTGCCTTTTCTTCGATTGATTTATTGTATTCTGTATCTGGTATCCATTCCATAATTTCGGATGGTTGAACATGGAGATATTCGCAGACTTTGTTTATAATATCCGTGTTCATTGGTTTATTTTTTGAAAATTTAGCAGGCATATTTATAGAAATACCAGCATCGCACAATGATTTCCATTGCATATTTCTATCCTTCAATAGATTTTCTAATTTTGTATATACTATCATATTAAACTATGCCTCCTTCAACACCTCCTATTTTATCACATTATTGTGTGATACGCAAGATATTTGTGATAATATATAATGCACACTATAAAAGGTACAAAGTTATATATCCTTGTACCCTTTAACTATGCACTATTCCTGTTCTTTTGCTGTTGCTATTGTGTCAAGCAATTCTACAATTTCTTCTTTTGTGTACTCTGTTTTTTCGCCTTGTGTGAAAAGTAAACGAAGTTCATACAGTGTAGCCATTTTTGTATCACGTCTTTCTTTCTCTGTCATTTCTTCCATCCTTCCACCGCCTTTTTTTATTTATAGTATAGCGGATTTATTGCGTGTTGACAAGTGGTTACTTCATTACTACATCGCAGAATACAGCCATGAAAAGCTTGTTAAACTGATTCTTTTTAATAGCGGTTGTGAAGGTGCTATCTTCTACAATCTTTTTAGATGTAGCGTATTTTGCACCGAATTTATCAGACATTGACTCAGCAAACTTGTTGATCTGTCCCTGTGAACATTCCAAGCCAAGATTGCCAAGAAATTCTTTGATAGCGTTGAGAAATTCGCCACGCTTACCTTCATTGATTTTTTTAGTATATGCGTCATGCATTGTATCCGGGATAAATACATAGGTATCCTTCATGGCTTTCTGTAATGGTGCTATAATTTCCTTGTGTTCATTCTCAGCCTTGCGGATAGCTTTGTCCACTTCAAGAGTCGAATGCTTTGTAATAGCTTCATCCAAAGACAAGCCATTTTTGATATAGTCGTCCCGTGTCTGAAGGATTGCGTCACGTTGTGCATTAAGTGGCTTTATCTCTTTTTTGTACCGTAAATCCTCAATAGCAATGTCTGTTGCTGATTTCTTGAATGTTTCAACCTGTGCAAGTGCCTCTGCTGTCATCTTTGAAAAATTGATCTGATTTCTACCCATAATATACCTCTTTCTCCTATTTTTCGCATAGGTGCGTAAAATTATTTTGTATGGTGTCATCCACAGTTTCCAAGGGCTTTGAACCTTTACGGTTAAACCGTAGCCGTGTTACACCTTCTTATTTTTGATTAAGTCAGGGAAGAAGTCTTTTTCAAACCAAAAACCTACTACAAGCGTTTTACTTAATGGTAAATCAAACTTTGCTTGTTAAAACGTCGCGCAAAATGCACAATCTTTTTACCGCCTATTTTTTATACAACCTATTGTATAAGTTTTTGTTCTACACTTCGGAATAGGAAACTACCGAATAAATACAAAGTATTTACATCCTGCCGGGTGGTGTAGTCTTGTATGAAACTGTCAAAGGTCGGACACCTTCGAGAGTATCGACGGCTTGCGCCGTGGACTTTTCGGATGGTGTCATAACTGCTTGTCGTGGGTGTGATACCCTACTAGACATCGCTGTCATGTGCAGTTAAAAAATTGTGGAAATGTTGCGCGAAACATGCTAGAATAAGATTGTTAGGTGCTAGCGTGTTTCATGCTATCCACTATGTAGGGGTGTAAGTATTTGCGGTACTTATACCCCTTTTAACAAGTCGTTGTTTCTTGACTTGTTTATAATGTATCACACTTTCGTGTGATTGTCAACAAGTTTTTTGAATTTTTTTGAACTGCCGTTCATGTGATTTTCTTATCTTGTTGACAATCATAGAATATCACATGAAAGTGTGATTGTCAATCATAAATTTCAAAAATACGATATCATTATAAATTATAGCTAGCTATAATTTTTTCTTATAACTCAATAGACTATCTGTTATATATCAACTATAACACACGGAAAAATATAGAAATACCGTGACTAGGGGTACTAAAAACTAAAAGCCAGATCCGGAAAAGGTGCAAGCCTGATAGCTGATTCATCTATACACCAACTTCAAAATTTTACCATCAAAAATCCCAATCCCCCAACAAAATCAACCAAATCTCCCATTCCACTCTCTCCAACCCCCTTATCGCACCTCATATCGTCAAACACCACAAAAATCAACAAAAAATCCACCCAACAACCATTAAATCTAAACCTAATTTCATCTAAAACCACATCTACAATTCAAAAATCTTCCTTATTTATAAGCACTTTTTACGATAACGATTTTTCACTCTTCCTCTTCAATATAGGGGGCTACCATAAAACTACACACAAAATTATCAAGACAGTAATTGCACTGTCTATTTTTATGCAAAAAATAAAATCAAACAGAGAATATATAATCAGAAAACTATAAAACCAAAAATTTAAAGAGGAAATTTTATGAACAACATAATTACAACAACAAACTTAGAAACAATTACATCTATGGAAGTAGCTCAGATGATCGAGAAAGATCATGCAAAGTTGCTAAGAGATATTCATAGGTATATCAATCAGATTGAGAAAATTAATGAAACTAAAATATGGCAATCCAAAATTGGCTTTACCGATTTCTTCATTGAATCTACATATATTACTTCGCAGAATAAAATACAACCTTGTTACAATATCACTCATAAAGGTTGTGAATTTATAGCGAATAAACTCACAGGTATTAAAGGTACAGAATTTACAGCAAGATATGTAAATAGATTTCATGAATTAGAAGAAGACAATACTATAAATTCTCTAATTTCTACCATGAAGACTATCTCTGATACTATGCTTGAAATTCAAAAATCAACAAATGAACGAAATGAACGACTAGATAAGTTAGAAAATTCACTGCAAGATTCTCAATCAGTTAAGCCAAACCTATCTAAAAAGAAATGGTCATATTGGACATCAAAGATGTATCCAAAATATCAGCTCTTAACAGATTACTTTCATATATCCAATACAGAACTATACAAGAATCTCTATAGGGAGTTGCAAAATACATATCCTGATATAGACCTTAATCAAACAATAGATGATTACTGCTATGAGAATAAACTAAAATCAGCTTACACATTAGATGTAATAGAACATAACTTAACTTTGCGAAAAGCATACGAACATATAGTAGATACATTATTAGACAAATATAATCTCTCTGATGGAAATTATGAAACAAGATACACCACTATCTTTGATGACATACTTACATAATTCTTATACTGGGATTTAAGGAGAAAAACATATGATTCTAACTCAAATTTGAACGAAAATAGCTTCAAGGATAAAATACTTGTCTAAAAAATAAAAACGGAAAATTATGCCTTGAAACGCTATTTTAGCCTAATAATTTTTTACAGAATTAAAAAAACATAGAGAAAATAAGGAGAATTGATATATGAATAAAAATATTCCAAACGAAATACCAAAACATAAAAAGAACACAGGAAGTAATATATCAGACAGCGCAAAGAAAACAAAACATAAACATCATTATGAAGAATGTCTTATACAATATAATTTTAGTTTCTCTGGCAAAGAGTCTCATGTTACAACTGATCTACAAAGCTATTGTATTGTTTGTGGAAAAATAGGAAATAGATTCAATGCAAACAAATCTATTGTAAAGGATTATTATAGAACAACAAATTCTGTTTTAGGAATGTGCAGATCTGTGATTACAAGCCAAGAATTATATGACCGTTATCATAATAAAATACCAGTATTTTTTGTAGAGGATATTTATAAGAACAAATATGTTGATTTGAAACAAAACAATAATTGAGATGGAGAATAAATAATTAGACCAACTAAAAACATTAGATAAAAATTTAAAGAGTAATTTATGAGCGTAGCGAATAAATTACGAATAGTCTGTCTTATTAAATAAGTTGTATATCTTCTTTCAGTTCAGTTTATGTGCAAATATGCACATGGAATTTCGCATATTTTAAAAAATCATGTGCAAAAATGCACCTATACTGAACGCTCGTGAACTTATTTTTTCTTTATTATCCAAACAGAGAATAATTTATTAGTACCATATAAAGGAGGAAAAATTTTATTGCAACAAAAAGAATATTTTACACGTTTCCCTAATGATTATATCCAAGGAAATATCAAAACAAAATTTGGTATAAGCAGGAAATTTTATATTACTTATATTTTAATAGACAAATATAGGTCATATGAAGACTACAGTTGGATCACTATTCGTAAAGTTTTAGATTTTTATGGATATAAAACTCATCGCAATAAACCAAAGGCATTCAAAGAAATTTTAGATGTATTGGAATATATGATTAATAATAAAATGATTGAAGTCAAACAAGATCTTGATTCTATTGGATATGATACTGGTATTGAAATTAAAATAATTCCTGATAATTTTGATTTTGGTAAGGATTTTTCAAAACTCACTTCATCACAATTTGATTTTATTATGATGAATGAATCATCAATTAATAGAGAGAATATATTAGTAGCTTTTCTATACATTAATTCTTATATATTCATCAGACAAAAAGATAAGAATGGAAATGAATTATTATCAGAACCACAAAAAAAGCCTGAAGCATTCTTCAGAAGTATAGATACTATGTCAAAGGATTTATCTATGTCTAAGGATACTATCAATCAATGTATTTACTATCTCACTTCTTCTACTGGAGACAAAGAACCTCTTTTAATCAAAAAAGAAGTTGGTAGCGTCCAACCAGATCCTAAGAAACCACCTAAAAATGTTCCCAATATATATGTGTTAAATAAGCAAGGATATGAACAAGAAATTGAATGGGCTATTTCTAAAATGCTTGAAATTTATGAAGTAGATTCTTTTGGAGAATTAAAAAATGGTAATAAATCATAATCCAAACAGAGAATAAACATATGTAACCAATTAACACAGCACTTAAAAGGAGCTGAAAAATTATGAATAAAAATTTTAACAAACAAAAAGGAGAACAAAAATTATTATATGAACAATTACATGAATTATATTATGCAAAATATTACAAAAACCAACCATAATACTTATGGAGGATATGTTACCGAATACGATTTAGACACAGATCACGCAAACGGTCATATTGTAGAGAATATTATCGCAGATTGGAAATTTGATAAAAGATGTAAGGAAAATGCAGAAGCAAGAGAAAGGAGAATTGAGCATGTTTAATTATAAGAATGAAGGTTACACTATTACTATCCCACTACCAGATGGCAAATATGATGTGGTATGTACATATATTCATGATCAGAAACTAGATCAATATAAGGTGTCAATGTGGTTGCATTGGGATACAATTGATGACAGATTTAAGATTGATGCACAGGAAATCGGAATGCAGTATGTTGAGAGTACAAAGAAGACTATTAAGACTGATATTTGTAAGCTTGTTGAAAAATTATATAACAATGGACGATTGAACAAATATATGAACTTGTATCAGTATACTTATGATTGTTTCGACATGGGAAATGATGCGGTTGAAAGTAATCGTGCGATGGTGGAATACTATGACAAGAACTGATGAATATTATTTTACCAAGGCAAAGAACGTATCAACTTGTTCTGATTTTCACAAAACTCACATTGGATGTATCGCTGTTTATCAAGGGCACGTCATTGCAGTTGGATATAATACCAACAAGACGCATCCAATTCAACAACATTATAATAAATATAGAGAGAATAATAACATAGGATGCTTTGCGGCAAAGCTTCATGCCGAAATCAATTGTCTTAATTCTATCCGTCATCTGGATATAAATTTCTCAAAAGTAAAATTGTATATTTATAGAAGTCGTTGTGATCAGGAATATGGAATGTCACGCCCATGTCCTAGTTGTATGGCTGCAATTAAGGATCTTGGAATAAGGCATATTTATTATACAACCAATGATGGGTTTGCGTATGAAAACATACGAAGGGAAGCGTCGTAATTAAGATATTATGTACTGATTATGGATTATGAATAATAAAGGAGAATAAATAAGTAAAATAATTATTAAAGGAGGAAATTGATGCTTACGGCAAAAGTTGGAAACGAAATTATAAATTGTTATGATGGAACACATACTTACGAAACTTTAAAAAAATGGAGCAAGAAAAAAATATTAATATGTCCTGCATGTAATAAACCATATGAATATTGTCATGGTAAGGTTATTGATTCATATTTTAGGCATAAAGACAAGAAACAATGTGAAAATAAATATTCTGAACCAGAAACAGATGAACATATAAATGGAAAACGTGATTTATACGAATGGATTAAGATGCAATGTGGAATAACAGATGTTATGCTTGAAGGTTGGATACCAGAAACTAAACAAAGACCAGATATTATGTTTAAATATAACGGAATTCCATATGTTATTGAATATCAATGCACACCTATAGCATCAGAATATTTAGAAAGGCATGAATTATACAAAACAGCAGGAATTAATGATATTTGGATTTGTGGAACAGATAAGTATTTTGGTGTAAATAAGAGGTTAAATGTATTAGAAAAAGAATGTAGAATTTATTATTCTCCCCAATATAAATACTTTTATAAAATGGAAGATTTGTCAGAAAAACAGATCAAAAATATTCAAAGGATAAGTTCATATAGAAGACATTTAACTAATTATTACAGGATGAAAATGTATTATACAAGAGAATTTCATTTAATGATGAATGTATATGATTATAATAAAAATTATAAAAATTATATATTAATTAAAAACACATCTAATAATTATCAATGTATTGGTAGTCATTATCCTTCTCCAACTGGAAGACCGTCAAATAAATATCCATATCCAGTTAAAGATTATGCTTTTATAGGCAATTATTCTTATGCATCTTGTTACTATTTGCCATATATAAAATTAAAGTCTATCGGAGGAAATGAAAATGAGTAAACACTTAACATCACAGAGATATGTGTATAAAATTCATTCAGCCAGATTGAGAAGAAAACAATGGAAGTTAAATCTTTCAATAAATGCTGCAAGAGAAAATAAAGAGTTAATTGCATTAAGTGAAAGTCAAATCCTAAGATGGATAGATGAATTAAATGGAATTAAAGATTCAGAACTTCATATATCTCACATCAAATCTCAAATTAAAAAGTTAAAGAAAGAAACCAATCTTGCTATATCAAGACCAAAAATCAAAAAATTATATGCAGAATTAGACAATTATCAATTTAAGAAAGATTATGTCTGTGTAGTAATCGACAAAGAAAAGGATTTCCACTACATTTATAAAAATGGCTTTGAGATAAATGGTATTAGGTATAAATGGTTACTTGGTACAACAGGGGGAGTAAAAAATAATACCATTGTATTTATTAATGAAAAACTTCTCCCTGAGATAAAAAAGAGAATTAATAACGGACGAGATATGTTAATGAAATTCGCTCCCGCAAAGCTTGAAGCCTATATTGCTTTAGTGTGTAGCTCTTCTACTCCTGTTTCAATGCCGAATGGCGTCGTTGTAGTCCACGATTGTATTACTCATTTTAAGTCGGATATTGTTGAATTAGATGATACAGGATTAGCCCAGCCAAGTATGAAATTCATAAAAGATAAAGATATTGAACTTATAGACAGTGATGGGTATGGACTAGCAATGCCTAATCTTATGAAAAGATGGGGAGAAGAAATTGGGGAAGATTTCTTATTACCAGGTTGTGTAATACGAAATTCGTTCTGTAAAGGTGCAATATTTCCAATTGATTTTCAAAAATTTGCTTCAGATAACGGCTTTGATAAGATTACAGATGTATGGGGAAATACATATAAGATTAATGAGGTTGAACTCATTTTAACAGAGTCAATGTTAAAATTATGGGATTCTTATTCTTCTATTGAGGAATATTTTAGAAATTGCGAAGAGAATAAATATACGTTTGCAATTACAAAGTCTTCAGAGGAAGAATTAGAAAATGTAAGAACTATGAATTATCAGTTTTTGCAAAGTTATGCTTTTACAGATGAGCAGATTGATGAACTTATTGCTCCGACTGTAAATGAAATAAAAGATATTTTATCAGATGATTATAGAAAAACAATTCTTTATACAAAAGGAATTGGATTAAATAAGAATAATGTCCAAAATCTTGACAGTTCTTTCGCAACTGCTCTTATGATCGAGCCATCTATGACACAAGATCCGTATATCAAAAGTCAAATTTATTCCATGATAAGAAAAAGAATAGACGAAGCAAAAGTTGGTGTTTTAAAAGTACCTGCCAATTACTCTCTTGTTTCAGGAGATCCGTATTCGTTATGTCAGTCAATGTTCGGTATGACTGTCACTGGATTATTAAAAGCTGGACAAGTTTATTCAAAATATTGGATTGATAAAGGTGTTACTCAAATTGTCAGTTTTCGTGCGCCAATGACATCTCATAATAATATTAGATTATTAGATGTAGTACACAACGAAACAATGGACGAATTTTATAAGTATATGACGACTCCTACTATTTTTAATAGTTGGGATACATGCGCAGATGCGATGAATGGTTTCGACAAAGATGGGGATTGCGTTATCAATACATCATTTCCTATTTTAGTCGAGAATACAAAAAGACTTCCTGCTATTGTGTGTGTTCAGAGAAAAGCTCCAAAATGTGTTCCAACAGATGATGATATTATGAAATCGAATATCAATAGTTTTGGTAATGCTGTTGGTGGAGTAACTAATAAAATCACTTCAATGTTTGAAGTTCAAGCGAAATTCCCAAAAGGTAGTCGTGAATATAATATTCTTGATTATAGAATTAAGTGTGGACAGCTTTATCAGCAAAATGCGATTGATAAAACAAAGGGAATTGAGGCTAAACCTATGCCTGATACTTGGTATAATTGGATAGCAAATAAACTTTCCAAAGCTAAAGATTCTGACACAAAGAAAGATTTTTGGGTAAATAGGAAAATAATAGCAGACAAAAAACCATACTTCATGCAATATATTTATCCATCTGAAAGAGCCGAATTCAATAACTACAAAAAGAAAAATAATGAAAAATGTTTAATGCGTTTCAGAATTACGTTGGATGAATTGCTGCAAAAAGAGAATAAAACAAAAGAAGAAGAACGTTTTGTGTATTGTTATTACGATCGAATGCCATTAGGTAATGCACCATGCACTATTAATAGAATATGTTGGAAAATTGAAGAATTATTTGATAATCAGTATTATGCCACAGAATCAGATTTTGATTATTCTATTTTAAAAAGCGATGCTGAATATACAAATAAGATTTATAACAAAATCAAGAAAATATATGAAGTATATAAAAAAGACATTCAAAATTATATGCTTTATGCCAAAAAAGAAAGATTGAAATCAGATGAGAAACAGATTCAGAAATATCTTTTAAAGGAACAGTTTAGAGAGAAATGTTTGAAAGAATGTCCTAATGAAGATGAGCTGTGCAATATTGTTCTTGATTTATGTTATACAAAATCCAAAAATAGTAAACAATTTGCATGGGATATTTGTGGGGAAACTTTTATAAAAAATCTTTTGAGAAGAAATGGATATAAAATATCATATCCTGAATTAGATGAAGATGGTGATATAGAATTTAATGGTATGCATTTTTCTATGAAAGAAACTGAAATTAAAGTGACTATTGATGTGGAGGATGATGAATGTCAGTTATATTAAATGAAAAGGAACAGGCAGAGAAAATAATTGAGAAAGGTGAAGTTGGTAACAAACCAACTTCTACTCTCTTCTTATTATCTAAATATTATAGACAAGAAGAAAAACTTGGAGAAAAGAAAACGGCTCAGAAGTTAAATGAGTTTATGGAGAAAAATTATAAAGGATATAATGAAGCTTTATGGGAAGACATTATTGAAGATATTTCAAAAAAGGGTAAGAAGTATCTTTTACAAGAAATTAAGTCGATTAATATTACAAAAAGTGAGCTAGATAAAATTGCAAGCGTAGAAAATATAAAGTATAAAAAATTGTTATTTACGATGCTGTGTTATGCAAAGCTATATAATACCTTATCAGATACAAATAATGGATGGGTTAATACAGAAATTAAAGAGATTTATAAAGTTGCAAGAGTGACTGTTAAATATAGGAATGATAAGTTCTTATATTTAAATGATCTTGAGAATACTGGACTAATCTCTTTTTCTAATAAAAATGATAATCTGAATATGAAAGTTAATTTTATAGATAATGATAGCGAGGTTGTATTAAAGATTAAAGATTTCAGAGAACTTGGTTATGAATATCAGAATTATATTGGCGATGGTAAATTTATTCGATGTTCTGAATGCGGTAGACTTGTTAAAAAGAAAAGTAACAAAGACAATTCTACTAAATATTGTTTATCGTGTAAAAGATATAAAAAAAATGAACAAAATAAAGAATATTATAGAAAAATTGCAATTTAATATAGAATTTAGGAAAAGCAAAAAGTCTTAAACCCCTTGTAAATAAAGGGATTTGCGATATTACGTCCGATTTTCTTATTATGTATAGTAATAAGAGAATAACAAATGAAATCAGCTTTTCTTAACTACAATATTGTTTTTATACAATATTAAGCATCTCTGTACTGTGTACGGAGAATATATAATTAGCCGAAAGGCAGTAAATTATTTCGTCTAATACATGGATATAAGATAGTTGCTGTGATTCCATGTGAAAAACTTGTGCATGGTGTGGAAAACCAGTTCAGTTCAGCAAGCGAGACTGTACCAATGCATTTCTGTGGAAGTAAATAATCTATCAAAGATAATGGCGTTTATAAGCAGATTAATAAGAAATATAATTGAATAATGAATATATAATTATAGTTATTGGAACTCAGTGAAGATCGGTTTAATCACCGTGCTGAGAGCATGTGAATGTCGGCATATTATTATATGGGATACTTTATAGTAGTGTGCTTCGAAATGTCGTGAGACATCTTAGAATACTGTGGAAACCACTAAAGGCAAGCATGTGTACTAATAATAAGCGTAGTAAAAAGTTCTGTTCTCATCGCTGACGTAATAGAGAGTTGCACTGCAATGCTGAACCCTGATGCCTATGAGCTGGTAACTTATAGGAGGTAAGTAAGGGAATACCAAATAAGTCAGTTCTGCCGTGAGTGTAAAGAAATTTGCACAATAAGATGAGTTGCAGGAAGTAGTAGTCCAAGGTAGTCATTTTTAATTCATTATAGAACAAAACTATTAACGATTCTGAATGATGGACGAGGCTTGCGGATAACCAATTCCGTATGCACTATGTTGGGTGTTTCCCATAGCACAAGAAGTATATATGCGACGGTGTGTATGCTCAGACTTGTGTTTGCATTGACTGAATATTAGTGCGTCTATTAGAAGTAGCCCGAAGGGGTGCAGTTGCTATAATTATATATTCATTATTTCGATTTTCTCAATACCCCCTCTTTCCATTGCCGATGGCTGTGCTTTCTTTCTGATTGTATAGTCATCGGATTTTTCTAATTTTGGCTAGTAGAACAATGGTAGTTCAATTTCCCGTTAAGGAAAAGGTTGTAGGTTCGAGTCCTACTTAGCCAGCTACTCTCCTGCTATTTAGCAGGAAAAATAAATCAAAGGATGTGAAAAATTATTAAACAGATTTCTAAAAATGAGGTCGAAAAGCTATTATCTGAAGGTGTAATTCGAAATACGAAACATGGATATGTTGATCGTAAAGGTGAACATGTAGGTTACTACAAGACGAGTGGAAATAAGCGTTACATCGAAGATAGATTCGTTAAGTAGGTTCTGCCTATGAATGAACAAGATTTCGCAATTGATAAGTTGCAAGATGGAACATTTCGAGTAACACGTACTGACATTGAAGGCGATTATCATACACATATGAAAAGTAAGCAGTTGGCAAAGACTGTAATTCATAATGTGTGCAATGGTAAAATTCCATTAAATTCACGTAATTATACTCTCATTAGTATGTACAGATTAAGTAATAATGAGGAATATCGTGATAAAATTCAGGAAATATTAGACACTCGAAAACAAAAAGGTAAAAAAGATAATTATTGTAATCCTAGCAGATATAAGTCTGGTAGGAATTTTTAATGTTATGGAGGAATTAAAAGGAAATGGCAAATTTTGCTTATAAAAAGACGGTTACAACTGCAATGAAGGTTGTAGGAATTTTAGATAGTGACAATTTAACAGTTGATGTAGACGGAGAAGAGAAAAAGTTGTCTACTCTCCTATCAGGTTTTAACGGTGCGCCTATTGAAATCAACATTAAAGTTAAGGACGAGGAAGAACTTGATGAGCCTATTGAGGCTGCTGAAGAATAGAGAGTAGGTGGATGTTATTACAACCTATAAAAGATATAATGGAGAATCAGACGAAGAACTTATCTATAGAATATGCGAAAATAAAGATCAGATAGGTTCTTGGCAGGATGTAGCAAATATAATCAATGAACTTACTGGTAATGATTATGGTGAAAGCACTTATCGCAAAAAATATCAGGCATTTAGGAAGATGTTAGATGCCAACCAATCAAAATTCGTTGATTCTAATGCTCAGTTAAAAGAAATTGAAATTCAAAAACGTGAGTTAGAACGCAAGAAAATACAGTTTAGAGATGAACGAAATGCTTGGCAGAAACAAAATTTTGCAGATGCTAGAGTTGAAGAAAAACTTGACAAATTAGAATCTGAACTTGTCTCTCTTGGCAGAACAAATTTCAATAAACATGATAATGTTTCTATTAATTCTGATAATGATATGCTAATTATTTTAAGTGACTTACATATTGGTCAGACGTTTAATTCTATATTTGGTAAATACAACACAGATATTGCAAAAGATAGACTTAATCAATTATTAAATGAAGTAATTTCTATTCATCAATTACATAAATCTAAAAACTGTTATGTAAGTCTTCAAGGTGATCTTATTTCAGGTAATATTCACAAGTCTATTCAAGTAACAAATAGAGAGAATGTAATTGAACAGATAAAAATTGCCACAGAGTTAATATCATCATTCTGCTATGAATTATCTTTATATTTTGAGACAGTATTCATGTCAAATGTTGCAGGAAACCATACTCGTATGGATCGTAAAGATGATGCAATCCATGACGAAAGATTGGATGATATTATTAGTTGGGCTGTTGAACTGTCTCTGAAACACATTGATAATTTTCATGTGTTGCACAGAAATATAGATACTGGAATTGCAGATATTTCAATTAGAGGAAAATCATATATCGCTGTACATGGTGATTATGACGGATTTAATAAATCTGGTGTACAAAACTTATGTTTAGCACTAGGGTTTGTTCCATACGCAATTACTTATGGACACTTGCACATATGTTCCGTGGATGAAACAAATGGTGTAAAGATGATTCGTGGTGGATCACTTGCAGGATGTGGGGATTCATATACGATTGAAAAGAGATTAACAGGTAAACCGTCACAGATGGTTTGTATTTGTACAGATAAGGGTGTAAAAGCCTACTACCCTATTGAATTAAATTAAAATACTAATTTCAATCAAAAACAGTTGCAAAGTTAAAATGCAAATAAAAATGATTGCTATTACATGACCAGAATCCGACTGGCATTTAACAAACGGAAATAACCTATGGTTAATTTGGCTGACGAAGCCGTATGCGAGGGAGTGGACTCATTATAGCCGCTACCCTCTTTTATTATTATTTCGGCAATAAAATAAAAAATTGCCAAAAGATATAAAAATATTAAGGAAAGAAAAGGAGTTTAAAAAAACATGAAAAAGGATATTATGATTAAGGAAGTTTCAGAGAGAGCTACAGATATTATTGCTACAGAAGGTAAGAAATTCACAAAGAAGGAAATTGAAGCCGTTATCAAAGCTTATGTTGATTGTGTATTTGATAATCTTGCGGATAACAAGACAGAAAAGATTCCTCTTCCTGGCGTTGGTAGCTTCTCAGTAAAGCATGTAGCAGAAAAGTCTGGTGTTGCTGCACTTGCAGGTGGTAAAGCTTGGTCAGTACCTGAACATGATGAGATCAAGTTCTCTATTACTAAGTCAGTTAAGACACTTGCGTAATTAAGGGTGGTGACAAAAATTGAAGACTTTCAATTTTGAAGACGTATATGATTTTGTGGAATATTTAAATGATACTTATGACAAATTGTTTATTCACAGAAAAGAAAAGGACTATTCAGAAATTTTAGTTGTTGCTAAATATAATGTGATGATCGAAATTCTGAATTCTTTAATTAAAAATACAAATTATAAATTAGTGTCTTGTAATGATCTAAACCATCCTTGTTGGGATGGTTACGATGACGCTTATGTACTCACTATTGATTCTGATATGACTATATGGGTACAAGCAGCTAAATGTAATGAAGATACTTATATTTATACGGATTCAACAGATATTGTGTTTGTTCATGGTGATGTAAATTCAAGTTTTGTAAAACAGAATAAAGATTCTAAATGTATTATGCGTGAATTTAATATTGCTGAGATTGATGAATCTGAGGATGATTATGAAGATAATAAATCTACTGAAGATGCCAAAGTAACTTATAAGATTAATGGTAAAAAGGTATCTAAAGATGAGTATGATCAGGCTGTAAAAAAGTTTGATGAAGATTGGGATGATATTAATAAGAGTATAAATTTACATCATGATAAGTATTCTGATAATAAATATAGTTTGAGAAAGAAACCATATTTTACTGGTAATATTGATGATATTGCTAGTTTGTTATGGTTGGATTTATTCAAATGTTAATATAATTTGTTGATTGTAACATATTTTATGTTAATGTTTTAAATTTATGTTATTAGTGACATATTTGGCGTTTTAATGTTGATTTAGGGGCTAAAAAAAATATGTCTTGTAAGAGTGTGTGGTGTATGCTGCACACTCTTTTTGTATGGGCGAGATTGGTCTTTGTGAGGATCGTAACCTCAGTCGTCCACTTTTGATAAAGGTGCGAATGCACACTCATAACTAAAGTCAGGAGTAAGTGAGCATTTATTATGAAGAATATTATATACGAAAGGAAGTGAGATTTGATGGGTAGAAAAATACAGCATAATAATATTGTTACTGATGAGTTATTGGCTCAATGTAATAAAGAAAATATAGAATTAGGAAATGATTTTTTGGATTATCTTCGTTCAGTGGATAGATCTCCGAATACAATTAATGCGTATAGGCGTGACCTTTTTATTTTTTGGGTTTATCTACTTCAGCATTGCGATAACAAATTCTTTATTGATTTATCTAAGAGGGATATTGCTCGTTATCAGAGTTTTTGTCTTACTGAATATAAATGGTCGCCAGCTAGAATGCGTAGAGTAAAATCTACTCTCTCATCTCTTTCAAATTATGTAGAAGCTATATTGGACGATGAGTATGAAAATTTTAAACCAATTATACGCAAAATTGAAAATCCTGCAAATGAGAAAGTATTCACTAAAACTGTGTTATCTGATGAGCAAGTGCAGGGAATGCTTGATTATTGGGTTGAAAAAGGTAAGTATGACAAGGCTTGTATTTTAGCATTAGCTGCATTTAGCGGTAGACGTAAGAGTGAATTACCACGATTCAAAGTGTCTTATTTCGATGACGAAAATATTATATATGGTTCTTTATATAAGACACCTGAAAAGATCCAAACAAAAGGAAGAGGATCACGTGGAAAAATGTTAGTGGTATATACACTTGCAAAACCGTTTAAGCCATATTTTGATTTGTGGATGAATTATAGAAAAGAACATGGAATTGAATCAGAATGGTTATTTCCAAAGAAAGTAAATGGAGAATATATAGATGAACCTATGGATTCAAGCACTCTTGACAGTTGGGCTGATACATTCAGCAAACATTTAGGAGAAGACTTTTATTTCCATAGTCTTCGTCATTTCTTTACCACCTCTTGTTCTCGAAGTGGTCTTCCAGATGATGTAATTCAAATGCTAGTCGGTTGGAATTCGCTTGATATGGTTGCAGTGTACAAGGATATTGATGCAGATGAGCAATTTGCAAAATATTTTGCTGATGGAGAAATAAAACAAGTAGAACAAAAATCACTCTCTGATTTGTAGACAATGCCGATGAAGCTTTCGTCTAATTCCCTCTTGCACCACACAATTTTATGTGTTATAATACAAATCAAGAAAACAAGCAATTATCCGTTAGACGGTTTAGAGCCTATATGTGGTGTGTAGGCTAATAAATTTTATATCTATTAACACAAAAATAACCGCTATTTAGACTCATGGCGGTTATTTTTGTGCATCTTTTTATCTATAAATCGTACTATGTATGTAGCAATAATGCTACCTACAATTCCGATTATAAGTGCAACTAAAATATTAATAGTTATCGTCCTCCTTTCTAATTATTTCCTGAAAGGATTCTATTCGAACAAAGTATCGCTACTTTGGAACGACTCTAAACCGCCTTTTACCATCCCATCTAGCCTTAAATGAAATGTTGAATAATCGCTTGTCCCTCATATTATATCATCTATGACAATTCATGTCAAAATATCCAAAAAATAGAGAATAATACAATATAAGCTGCTTACGCTTCATAAGAGTAAGGGCGGTCTATCAATTCGTTGATAGATTTTTACAAAAGAATTTTCTGTAGGATACAGAGAATAATATATTATCCATGTCATCAGCATGATTGGAACATGCGTCTCCCTGATGGGGGAGAGGATTTTGGTTCGATTCCGAAGTGGCGTTGCAACTTGATAATACAATTTCAGAGAATTTTCAATATTCTCTTTGTCTTGTCGGCTGACTGGTAATCAATCGGCAGTAGATCTTACCAATCTATACAATAAGGAGAGGTCGCTACTCTCCTATCATAGCGGAATGACGAGCAATGGAAGCTCACTTGGCTCATAATCAAGAGTATGCAGGTTCGAGTCCTACTTCCGCAATTCGAAATAAAATAATAAATTTTAGAAAGGATGATACATAAATAATGACATATAAAATTTTGATCAAAAATACACAAACGAAATTAAAAAATCTTTGGGAAATATATGGAACTACTTCTACTACTGGTAGCGTAGTCACATTTACTGAATATTCAACTGATGATGTAACTGAGCTGCAAAATAAAATTGCTGAATTAGATAAGACAATTGGTTTTGAGAATATTCGTGTTATTGCAGATGTGACATACAATGTTGGAATAACCGTAGATGAGATTAAGGTAGATATCACCGATCCATCCGAACCGTAATATAATTTTCGTGCGGTAAACCTGATACCAAAACCTATTTTTGGGATGCATACGAAACTTAGGTGTGCAAGCTCAACACTTACTACCGCCCTATACAGTTATAATCAGTTTGGCGACTGATTGGTAAAGAAAGAGTCATTTCATGTGTTGAGATGGCTCTTTTGTTATATACGTCTTTAGTTTAATTGGTTAGAATATCAGACTCCAAATCTGAGAGATGTGGGTTCGACTCCTACAGGGCGTGTTATAAGTGTCAAGAATTTGCACTTTCAATATAATTTTATGTTGCTTTTGTTTATCTAACATGCAATAATTGTTATATGGAGGTGAATATTATGGCGTGGAATTTTACAGATATGGCTTCTGCCGAAGAAATTATTGAAAAAATTGAAGATGGAGAAATTTCTAATTCTGCAACTGCATATGGTTTATTGGGAGAAATAATGAATGCTTTTCCTGGAACATGGATTGCAGACAAAGCAAAAGAGTTACGTGACAACTTGTAAAAAATATTGTAAAGATTATTTGAAAGAGATCAGTAATAATACTGGTCTCTTTTTGTATTTAAAAAGAGAATAAATATATAGCCAATTATGAGAGGATTGTTACTGTTTCGATTGCAGATAGTTGGATTATGGAGTGAGAAGCTGAAGAAGTCATGAGCTTCAGTATAGTAGATACTCGCACTACTCTCTCACTCTATTTTAATTGGCTTGCGAGTGGAAAGCGAGAAATGATAAATATGAGTAATTACAAACGAAACGAAGAAAGTAAAAATGAGAATTATGATGGTGGAATTTATTGTATCACAAATAAAATCAATGGGAAGAAATACATTGGTCAAACATATGATTTAAAATTCAGATGGCTGCACCATAGAAGTGATTTACGTGGTAACAGACATCATAACAGACATTTACAAGGTGCTTGGAATAAATATGGAGAAGATAATTTTGAATTTTCAGAATTAGAAAAATGTCCTTTAGAGTCACTTGACGAAAGAGAAATATATTGGATTAAGTATTATGATTCTCAAAATCAAGAACATGGATATAATCTAGCAGATGGTGGTTTAGGTTGTCGTGGATATAAACATACAGATGAAGAAATTGCTAAAATGCGAATGATTCAAAACCCTGAACCGATTCTACAGATTGATCTTAATGGAAATATTTTAAATGAGTTCGTATCTGCTGGTGAAGCTGGTGATTATCTTGGGAAAGATTCTGTTTGTGGAATTAAAAAATGTTGTGATGGAAATAAGTATAAAACGGCATATGGCTATATATGGATTTATAAAAAGGATTTAGATAAATTTAAACTCGAAGATCATATTATTATACATAAAAATGACACACCAGTTTCTCAATATTCTATGGATAATAAACTTATTAAAAGATGGGATTCTGCAAAATTGGCTTCGAAAGATATAAAAGGAAGTGCTTCTGAAATATTAAAAGTATGCACTGGTGAACGTATTTCTTACAGAAATTATATATGGAAATACACATGTAATGAAAGTTTATATGACAAGACAAGAAAATCTATAGAAAAAGAATTAACCGATAAGAAAAATAATGAAACTCTTACGATACTACAATATTCTCCGTCTGGTGATTTAATCCAAAGATGGAATAACGCAGTTGAAGCATTGTCGGAAGGACATGATGATGGTTCTATAAGATCGTGTTGCAATGGTAATATGACATGGTATCATGAATCTCTTTGGTTATATGAAAAAGATGAAAAATTATTAAATGAAAGAATAGATAAATTAAAACATTCAAAACTAAAAACAATTCCCATTCTTCAATATGATATAAATGAAAATCTAATAAAAGAATGGTCATCGGTAAATTCAATTGAAGGATTTTCAAATTATGGAATAAATAAGTGTTTAAAGAATAAAACGTATATCCATAAAAATTATATATGGAAATATAAATATCCAGAACTAGCTTATGTGAGTTAGTTCTTTTTTATTGGAACAAAAGGAAAGAAGGTGAAACAATGGCTAAAGTTTTAGAACCAATTTCAGATACTGAACTAAAGAAAATTACAGTTGTGAATTTGCGAAATGAATATAAAAAGCTTGCAAATTTCTATCAGCGTATTATGAACAATGAGCTAATATATTGTAGCCATTGTGGACAATGGAAAAGTGCAGCAACATTCTACTCTTCTAAGGCAAGTCCTGATGGTATTGAACATTATGCTTGCAAAGAATGTATATTAAACGAATGTACTGACTATGACAAAAAAAATAATATACGAACTGATAATCGTGAGAAAACCATAGAAACATTTAGAAGACTTAATTGGTATTTTGATGAAAATGTTTACAATGAACAGTTACAAAAACTCTCTGAACAAACAGGAGAAAAAATAAGAAGCACTGCTGTTCAACAGTGGATTGTAATTTGTAGAAGCCTGAACGATTATAGTCAAAAAACATATAAAGATTCTGAATTCTCTGTTGATGATATAGAAAATAATACAGAGGAAGATGTAAAAATTGTACAAAAAACATTACGTGCAGCAAAAAAGAGATTTGGCACGGATTATAATAATGAAGAACTGATGTTCCTTGAAAATGAGTACCAAGACTGGATTTCGAGATATGACTGTTCACAAAAGGCTCAGGAAGAAACATTCCAAAATCTATCAGTTATTAAATTGATGAAGCGTAATGCAATTAAAAAAGGGGCTTCTACAAAAGATCTGGATTATTCTTATCAGCAATGGCTTGATACGGGTAATCTAAAGCCAAAACAAAATACACTTGATACATTTTCAGATGCTCAGACAATGGGTACATTAATTCAGAAATATGAGGAAACACGCCCTCTTCCTGATATAGATCCAGAACTTGCAGATGTTGATAAAATTGGTACTTACATAGATGCTTTTTATAGAGGTCACGCATCAAAAATGCTTGGTCTGAAAAACAGATTTTCAAATATATATGAACGAGTAATGGCAAAATATACTGTTAATCCACCATCTTATGATGAGGAATCAGATAGTGAAATTCTATTTGATAAGATTTTTGGTAGCAAGGATGATGAATAATTATGGCTACCACAAAGAAAGAAAAGAAAAAGTCATTACAAGAAGTATATCAAGAAAAATCTGAGCGTGTATTAGAAGGAGTTGCTTATTGGGCTTCATTCTATAGGAAAAATCCACAAAGATTTGTACTCGAATATTTGAATGTGAAATTAAAGCTATTTCAAAAGATTTTAATATACATGATGATGGTTAGTACAAACTTTATGTATATTGCAAGTCGTGGTAGTGGCAAGACATGGTTGACAAGTTTGTACTGTGTTGTGCGTTGTATCCTGTATCCTGGGACAAAAATCTGTGTGGCTTCTGGATATAAATCTCAATCACTAGAGGTCATTCAAAAGATAAATGATGACTTTATGAAAAATTATGGTTGGGGTTCAGCTAATCTTCGTTCTGAAATTTCTGAAATTTCTACTTCAATAAATAATGCCCATGTTGATTTTCGTAATGGTAGTTGGATAAAAATCGTTAGTTCAAATGACTCGGCTCGTCACAACAGAGCAACGCTTATAGTCGTGGATGAGTTCAGGATGGTTGATTTGAATACAATTAATACAGTTCTTCGTAAATTCTTAACAGCTCCACGTTCGCCTGGTTATCTTAATAATCCAAAATATACTCATCTTCAGGAGCGTAACATCGAAATGTATATGTCATCTGCGTGGTATAAGTCTCATTGGAGTTTCGAGAAATTAAAAGCTTACTATGCAAACATGCTTGATGATACTAAGCGTTACTTTTGCGTAGGTTTACCTTATCAGTGTGCTATACGAGAAGGTTTATTATCTCGTGAGCAGGTCGAGGATGAAATGTCTGAGGCAGACTTTGATCCTACTGCATTTAAAATGGAAATGGGTGCTGAATGGTATGGTGATACTGATGGTGCTTTCTTTAAATTCGATGATATATCTCCAAGGAGAAAGATACGAAATTCTTTCTATCCTCTTGAAATTTATAAAAATCATCAAATCAAAATTCCAGAATTAGTTCCAAATGAAAAACGAATATTATCAGTCGATGTAGCTTTGCTTGCAAGTAAAAAGCATAATAATGATGCTGCTGCTCTTATAATCAATTCTGCTATTCCAACAGAAAAAAATGATTATATATCTAATATTGTTTATATAGAAACGCATGAAGGAATGACTACAGACGAGTTAGGTATTCTTGTTATGAGATTATTTTATCAATTCAATTGTACAGATTTGGTATTGGATACTAACGGACAAGGTATTGGCGTTTATGATTTTATAATTAAACCTCAGTATGATGCTGAGTATGGAGTTACATATGAAGCAATGACTTGTATTAATGATGATAATATGGCTGATAGATGTAAAATTAGAAATGCAAATAAGGTCGTATGGTCTATTAAAGCTACTGCTGATTTTAATACAAAGGCAGCCATTGCATTACGTGCCGGATTTCAGAATGGCTCTATTAATCTTCTTACTTCTGAATTTGAAGCAGAAGAATTAGTAAAAAAGATTCGTGGATATTCTAAGATGACATCAAAGGAACAAGCGTTATTAAAATTACCATATATACAAACTTCTCTGATGGTTAATGAATTAATAAATCTTGATCACGAGATAAAAGGAACAAATATAAAAATTGTAGAAAAACCAGGAATGCGTAAAGACCGATTTTCATCTCTTGAATACAATTTTAAAATTTGTCAAGATTTAGGATTTAAATTAAAACCAAAGAATACAGATGTCGAGAGTCTTATCAACAAACTTCCAATCCGTCAAGGCAAAAGATTTTCAATGTTTAATTAAAGGAGGTGCATTAACGAAAAATGCCAAGAACAAAGAAAGCAGATGCTAATGCACCTGCTATAAATACAATTAAGAAGACAAACTCAACGTCCTCTTCTATTAAAACAACTGCGGCTCAGATGCGAAATTATTCTAAAGAGGAATACCGTAAGGAATTATTTGCCAAAGCATCACAAGCTATGCAATTACTCAACTTGCAAAAAACAGAGACACGAAGTTATACTATTTATAGTAAAGAAAATCTTCGTTCTTATATGCAAAATCCATTCTCAAACGAGAATAGATTGCGTAATTTAAGCCGATTTTTATATAGAGTTTCACAACCATATAGACGATTAGTAAATTATAATGCTCAATTAGTTGACCTAACAGCAATGAATGTAAGTCCAAATATTGATATTACACAGGATAACGATACTCAGACAATTTTAAAAGATTATTATGACACTTGTGTAGAAATTGATAAAATGCACTTACATTCTGAAATATATAAAATGCTTGTAACTGCATGGATTGAAGATGCTGCTTATGGTTATATATATGAAGATGATACAGGTTTTTTCATACATCTATTAGATGGTGAATACTGTAAGATATCTTCTATCAATCCTGATGGCAGTTATAACTTTGCTTTTGATTTTAGTTATTTCAAACAGCGAAAAGATTATCTTGACTATTGGGATTCTGAATTTCAGAAAAAATATAATTCTTATGATAGTGATTCATCTCTTAAATGGCAAGAATTAGATCCTGAACGAACAATTTGTATTAAAGTTGGAAGCGATGATCCAAAGCTTTGTATTCCACCTTATATTGGTGTCTTTGAAAATCTAATTGATACTATTGATTTACAATCACTTGTTTCTGTAAAAGATGAATTATCAATCTATAAACTTCTTGTAGCTCGTCTTGAACATATGCAAGGAAGTGATAATCCAGATGATTTCGAGGTAGATATTCAGGTTGCTCTTGATTATTATGCGAAGCTTGAAGCATCTCTTCCAGATTGTGTATCTTCTTGTATTTCTCCTCTTCCAATTGAACCAATTGAATTCAAAGGAACTACAACAGATGATACAGATATGATTGAAAAATCTATGAGTAATCTTTTTAAAATATCTGGTGGTTCTTTGGTTTTAAATGATGAAAAACAAGGAACTACAATCTATAGAGCACATATGATTGCGGATATGATGAATGCAATTAAACCTCTTCTTGGTGAAATTGAAATATGGATGAATAGACATCTTTCTTATAATCTTTCAAATCCCGCAAAAGTAAAATATCTTGAAACTTCCCCCTGGATGAAAAATGAAAAGAAAAAAGAATTGATAGAATCGGCACAATATGGTGTGCCTGTAAAAATGGCTGTTGCAGCACTTGATGGTTTTAGCCCATTGGAAGTGCTTAGAATGCAATTTCTTGAAAATGATGTACTTTCATTACATAATTCTTGGATTCCACTTCAAAGCAGTTATACTCAGTCGGGTAATAATTCTAATGATAGTGGTGGACAAGAAAAAGACGTGACAGACCTCACAGACGAAGGAGAAAGTACAAGGGAGTCAGGGAAGAATGATATGTAAGGAGTAACAGGATGAAACAGAATTTTATAAAAACAACAGATTCTGAAACTTCTAAAAAGCTATCAGCTCTTGGATTTCAGAAGGTTGATAATACAAATGGTGTTTATACCTTTTTGAATACTGGCAAGATCCAGTTTTCAGATAATGATATAGATAAAAAGAAAATTCAGTATAGTAACATACTGAGTATTTAGCCACTCTCCTATTCGAGTGGCATTTATTATGCCAAGAAAGGAGGAAGAAATGGAAAAAAAATATTTTACAATTGAAGATTTAATTAGGTTCTGTGAACAAAAGAAAATGTATAACTTTTCTTCAAAGGAATCTGGTAAGCCTATTGTTATACAAGCAGTTCAGGACTTTTCTTCTGCTGATGTTGAAGAAACAGCAGATAATAAACTTTATGCAAAAGTTCGTGTTTGCCATACTTTATTAAATCGTAATGGAAGTTATATCTCAGAAGATTCTATGAAAGCAGCTATGCCTAGTCTTAAATATTCTCCACTGCTTGCGAATATTCATCAGTTGGATGATGGTACGTGGGATTTTCATTCGCACGATTATCATATAGAAAAAGATGAAGATGGAAATGAAAATGTTATCTATGACGAAAAACAAGTTGGTACTTTTACAGCAGATGAACCATATCTCGAATATGACAAAGATATGGATAAAACATACGTTGTTGCTCGTGTAGCAATTCCTGAATCGTACACTCGTTGCGCTGATATTATTCGTGAGAAAAACGGCACAAAGGTAAGCTGTGAACTTATCATCTATGAGTGTTCATACAATGCAAAAGAAAAATATTTACAGTTAGATAATTTTGAATTTGCAGGTTGCACTTGCTTGGGTTCTGAAAAAGATGGGACACCTATTGGTGAGGGAATGCTTGGGAGTAAGATAACTCTTGAAGATTTCAGTGAAGAAAATAATAGCTTAATTAAATTTAATGAAAAAATGGTTGAATTACAAGCAAGACTTGAAAAACTTGAGACTGCTTGTTTTGACAATAAAAAAAATAATTCTAAGGAAGGAGGAAACAAAAACTTGAATAAATTTGAAGAATTATGTCAGAAGTATGAAAAAACAGTTGATGATATCACATTTGATTACGAGAATATGTCTGATGATGAATTGATCGAAGCATTTGCAAAAGCATTCGATGAAGCTGATTCTACTGATGATGGAAGTGAGGGTGCTGATACTCCTTCTGGTAGTGAAACAACCACTGATGGAAATGAAGAAGGTGAAAATAATCCTACTGAGCAAAATCCAGATGAAAGTGAAAAAGGTGATACCACAGAAGATGAGACACCTTTTATTGATGATGACGAACCAAAGAAGAAAGCTAATAATGCATTAACAAGAACTTTTGAGATTAGTCACGATGACATCCGTTATGCGCTTTATAATCTTTTATCTTCATACGAAGATGCTGATAATGAGTGGTATTACATTACTGGTGTATATGATTCGTATTTTGTATATGAAAGTTGGGACGGTGGAAAAATCTATGGTCAGAAGTATACAAAGGATAATGATAATGTAGCACTAGATGGAGAAAGATACTCATTACATAAAACATATCTTACAGATTCTGAATACGCAGAAATTGAATCAATGCGTTCTAACTATGCTGAATTAAAGGCATTTAAGGAGAATGTTGAAAAGAACGAACTTCATTCTAAGAAAGAGTCTTTACTTGTAGATGAAAAATACTCTGTATTATCTGATAATGAAGCATTTATGGAATTAAAGAAAAATATGGATAACTACTCTCTTGATGATTTGGAGACAAAAGCAAAGGTTATTTTTGCAGATTATGTATCATCTGTAGGTAATTTCTCATTAAACAGTTCTAATAAAAACAAATCCCATTCTATGCAGTTATTTGGTGATCCAAATACTCGTAGAAATAGTCGCTCTGGTAGATACGGAGATATCTTTAAGAAGTAATCACTTCATATAAATCACAAACAAATATTAACACTTTAATAAGTCGTACAGAAATGTACGGCTTTTATTATGCAAATTTTTAAGGAGGAAAAATTAATGGCAATTAAATTTGAATTATCAAAGTTCCCTGTCGCTTTCCCTGCAAAAGTTATTGCAAGAGACGGTGGAGCGCACATGTACAGTATTCAGCACGATGGAGATCTTTGGAATGGTGCTGTAATTGCAAAGGGCGATTATAAGGCACTTGATCTTTATACAGAAGGAACAGCAACAAAGATTAATGCAAAGGTTGTTGGTCAGGCAGCAAATGGAAATTATTATGTAGAAATTACAAAGGATTCTCCTGCTTCTGAAGCTCTTATCGTTTACAACCCACCAGTTATCGAGGAACAGTACAACAAGTCATTCCAGCTCGAAGCTAATTTTTATATCCCTGCAACTATGGAAGCTAGAGCTTATTCAGTTCGTGAAGGAGATATTTGGGAGCTTTCTGAGGCTGCATTTACAGCAAAACCTACAGTTGGAACAACTGTTGTATCTACTGTTACTGGTAAGAAGTGGACAGTTGCGTAATTTTAGGAAAGGAGACAGATAATAATTATGGAAAATACAGCTAGAAATTTAATGTTTGATCTTGCTTCTGGTCGTGAAATTTATGATGACGAACAGGGCAGAGTTATTAGTAAGGCAGAAGCAAATGATGCCGTAAGAAAAGTGTGCTTTGAGGAACTTGGAATTACAGAAAAGTCTACTGAGAAGCAGATGATGAGAGCCTTAAAGTCTGATAAGGCTGTTGCTCTTTTCGAGGTAATTGAGGAAATTATCGAGAAGGAAATTGAGTATGGTTTCAGAGATAATGAATTCTTTAACAATTTTGTTGAAACAAGAAATCTTGCAGATGGTGATAGAACTGACTTCTGGACAGATACAGATATTATTCTTAACGTTGCAAAGGTTTCTGGCGATCAGCATGATTACACAATTCAGAGACTTGCTGAGGGTTCAAGCTTCACAGTTCCTACTAGCAGATATGCAGTAAAGGTTGGTGGAGATATTCGTCTCTTCTTAACTGGTCGTAAGGATTGGTCTGAACTTATTGATGCTGTAGCAAAGGCATATACACATAAGATTCAGGACGAGCTTTACGCTGAGTTTATGAATGCAGCAAGCAAGCTCCCTGTTACAACTGGGTTTAAGGGTACTGGTGCTCTTACTAAAGATAAGAAGGATGAGTTTGATGAGATTATCTCTAATGTCGCTACAGCAAATAACGTATCTTCTGTTGTAATTATGGGTACAAAGACTGCACTTAAGAAACTTAATGCTCTTGCAGGAAATGGTTCTGTTGAGTGGGTAGCTGCATCTCAGAAAGAAGCTGTTGCAAACACAGGTATTCTTGGTTCTTATGAAGGAACTTCTCTCTTAGAGATTCCTCAGAGATTTAAAGATAATACACTTGCAAATAAGCTTGTCGATCCTACTATCCTCTTAGTATTCCCTGTAATTGATTACAAGCCAGTTAAATTCATTGATGGTGGTGAGACTACTCTTGAAGTAACTGAGACTGGTGCAAATGCTGATGATATGCAGACATACGAAGCTCAGAGACGTATGGGTATTGCTACAATTATTACTCGTCAGTTTGGTCAGTGGGACTTAGATGCCTAATCTGAATGAATTATAAAAACTATGGAGAGTGTGAAATATCACTCTCCTATTTTGACGGATAGAAAGGAATTATTATGGCTTATCAAAAAAAGACTACAACAACTGCTAACATAACAGAAACAAAAGTTGAAGACAAGTCAAAAGCTCGTAAATATGAAAAAGACGATGTTATTCCATGTAAGTCACTTACCGATGGGAAGCTTTTGGTAACAGGCGAAAAGACTGGAATTTTATATAGATGGGCTGATTATGGCGATGTTGAAGAGATTGAATACCAAGATTTAGTATATATGATTCGCTCTCATAAATCTTGTATTACAAGACCTAGATTTATTATTCAGGATGCTGAGTTTGTTGAACAGTATCCAGAATTAAAAGAGTTATATGAATCATTATACTCTACAAAAGATTTAACAGATATTTTATCTTTGCCTATTACACAGATGAGAGCTGCTATTGCAGATTTACCAGATGGTGTCTTTGAAACGCTTAAAGGATTGGCTGCTTCTATGATTATGAGTGGTACATATGATTCTGTTAAGAAAATCAAGGTACTTGATGAAATCTTTGATACAAATCTTCTACTTACATTAGCACAGAATTAGTAAAGGAGGCTCACAATGACGCTTCCATACGAAACAATTTTTTCACGAACAAGAGGACGAATTTCAGATATGAAAGAACTCTCTCTTGACGAAAACGATCTTAATGAAACATTGACTGAACGCTTACGCATGGTTGCAGGTGATGAACGAGTTATTAGAAAATTCGCTTCATTTAATATGGATGACGAAATCCAACAGATTGAATTTGAGATGCAATATCCTGTTAGCGATTTTGCAGATAAAGAATATGTTATAGGATTGTTTACTCTTGGAATGACAATTGAATGGTTAAAACCACAGGTTGACTCTGTAAAATTTACTGCTAGAGCTTTAGGGACAAAAGAAGAAAAAAACATGCAGAATTCATATAAAGATATGCAAAGTAGATTGGATACATTACAGCATGAATTTAGTAGAAAACTTGCAAGTCATGGATATATTAATAATTCATATGTGCGAGGTGAATAACTATGGAATATATATATGGTTCGTTCACTAAAAGACAAATTAAAGAAGCTGCACATGCAATGCACAACGATGTTCATAAGTTATTACTTTATAAGGATAATCGAATAGAAGAAAAAATATTTGAGAATGATGAAGCTTTTCTTATATTTTTCCAGAATGTCATGTTTAAATTTAGTGGAACAAAAACTCTATTTAATAACAATGGAATTATGGTCACATTAATGGCTACTTTGCAAGCTGCTTATGACGAAGTTACATCTGATGAGTTTGATTACATGACATTTCGTAGGGCTATTTTAGATAGTCACAATTATATTAAGCAGATGTTTGAAGGAGGTGTTGGTGATGCCAAGCTTACAGACAGCACGGCGAATCGCTAACGCCAAAACAAATAATGCGAAAACTTTAGGTCAGATTTATAAAGAAGAATCTGATTTTTTGATGGAAGAAACTTGGGATAACAGTATCACTTCCAAGACTTGTTATATCTATGATCATTTTCATGATGATTTTTTCACAGATGAACATGGAATTACACGTTCTCTTGCTGAAGGTATGACTTATGAAAATACCAATAAGACAAAAATAGATGCAAAGTTTATTATCAAATCTTATCAGTCAATGGATAAAGATCAAGTGGAATACTATATTATGTTTCGTCCAAGTCAGCCTGTAAGATTCAATGAAGGTGATGACCTTTATTATTATGAGACTGATTTTAGGAAACGCTATGGGGCAACATTTCCGATAGGACTTTTTGTGGACGTTCCAGATGATAAAGGGGTTTATCATAAGTGGATTGTCTGTCGTGATGAACCTGCAAATCAGTTTCCAAAGTATCTGATTTTACCAGTAAATTACGAACTTACATGGATTGAAAAATCTAATGATAAGCGCATCAAGAGACGTATGTGGTGTTGTTTAAGACAACAGAATTCCTACACTATAGGCACTTACACCGACCGATATTTTACACATACTGATAATCAGGATAAGATATGGTTGCCAATGAACTCTATTACAGAGAAGTTTTGGTATACTTCTGAAGATTCTAAAAATATGCGAGTTGTAGTAAGTGCTTTAACAGAACATCCTACCGTATGGACAGTGACCAAGGTTGAAAATTCAATGCCATTTGGTATTCAAAAACTTACTATATATACGGCATTTTGGAACGAGCATACGGATTATGTCAATCTTGAAACGGGCGAAATGTATGCGAACTATTTCGATTCAGAAATTGCCCCAACAGATCCATCTACTCCAACTACTCCACCATCTTCTATCACAGCAAGAATTTCAGCATCCACTTCAACAATTAAAGTTGGTGGCTCTTATAAAAATCTTACAGTAAATCTATTCAATGATTCCAATGAAGATATTACAACTGAATATGCTGATGCAACCTTTACGTGGACTTGCTCTATTGACGATGAAGATTGGACTGATAAAGTAACATGGCGAGCTGGTACAGAGTACAACCAAAAGAAAGTAAAGTTTCCCAATGACACTTCTACTATCGGCAAAATATTGTCTGTTAAGTGTGAAATTATTAAGGATAACTTACCGATTGAATCTGAAATTTTGCCGTTAGAATTAACTGAATAGGAGGTGTTTTATGGAAGAAAAATTAGTTACAAAGAATGACTTGTTGAACAAACTTCGTGCATATAAGACTACTCCTGATGATGAAAATATTCAGTATAAGAAAAAGATTGAAAAGGCACTTATGCTTAATCCATGTCTTTTATATGCACTTAATGAGAAGTCATTAGAATCTGAACTTTTTGACGATGATGGTAATATCAACTGGGAATGGAACGAAGATACAAAAGAGCATGAACCTCTTGGGGAATGGGATAGATATTTTGGTGGAACATCCAATATCCGTCCTTATTTGTTTATTCCTGATACTCAGACTGAAGTAAAACATTACATCTGTTATCAAGTATCTTTTGATGAGATGCCTCGTTATCAAGATGCATTAAAATACACAAATGTTACATTTACTATTTTTGTTCATGGTAATGATAGAAATGACAAATTAACAGGCATTCCAAGACATGATCTTATTGCTTCTATTATAAGAGAGCGATTTAATTGGTCTAATATATTTGGAATGCAAACACATCTTGTCTCATCAAAGGAATCTACGACAGATAATAATTATCTTGTTCGCACTCTTGTATTCCAAGTTGTTGATACTAATGGAATTTATAAAACAACAGATGGTATAACGAGTGTAAATAATTATCAGTTAAGGCGGTGATATTATGGCACAGCAAAATACTGATATGTTGGATGGGCTTCAAGCTGCTGTTTTAGCTGATGCGCAAAAGAAACAGACTGAGAATAAAAAGGAATATGAATTTGATCCACTTGCGATGTACTTCGGTGAAGATTTTTATGTCGCAGGAATCAAAATTGTGCAGCCTAAGATTTATGATATTTTAAATATGGGTGAATCAAAGTTTTATTCTGGTTTATCTCCTATTCTGTATAACTCTACTTCGATTCGTGTGATGCTTTGGGATGCACAAATAGATTGGTGTAAAATACATGATATTGAAGTCTTTGATATTCTAAATAAAATTCCTTCATTTGATTTTTCCGCAATGCGGTTAATTTTCCCAGATTATAAAATCGAAAAAATGCAATTGATGAATATAAAATTACCTGATTCAGATACTTCTGAATTATGTCTATACGACAAAGATCAGGACTTTATATTAAAGGAATCTGAATACAATCAGATTGCAGAATATGTAAGGTCTATTCTCAATATTCATCCCAAAATTGAAATGGCAAAAGGGAAAATCACAAAGGAATGGATGATAGATGAAGATAGGATGAACGCAGCACAACGGACTGAGAAAGAGACTTCTACTCTTCTACCATTGGTGTCTGCTTGTGTCAACCATCCAGGATTCAAATACAAATTGCAAGAATTACGACAAATGGGAATTTGTGAATTTATGGACTCAGTACAAAGGTTACAAGTCTATGAATCAAGTCGTGCACTTATGGCAGGATCATATAGTGGATTCTGTGATGTAAGTAAAGTTCCAAAAGAACAATTTAATTTCATGCGTGAATTGCATGAATAGTTAGTGAACTATGAGCGATTTATTAGTCGCTCTTTTTTAATACAAATTTTTATATTTTTAAGGAGGATTTTTATTATGGCATTTAAGTTAGGTGACGTAATTATTGACCGTCTTCAATTCGGTTATGGTGCTTTAGCTGATAAGGCTCTTTATGCACTTACACAGCTTCAGAATGCGACAATTGATATCACAGCAGATTCAACAGATGTAAAGGATAAGGATGGAAACCTTGTATATCGAAAATATTCTGGTAAGACTGGTGAAATCACAGCTACTAACGCTTTCCTTAACCTTGCTATCGCAGAGATTGTTTCTGCAACTGATGCAGAAGTTGCAACGGCAGAAAAGGCAATTGTTATGCCAATCTTTAAGATTGTAAAGGCTGGTGAAACACTAGATATCACTGATGCAGTTGCAGATTCATTCGTTGTAAACGCACTTTCAACAAATGGCTCTCTCGGCAAGGCATATACAAAGGGTGCAGATGTATCTCCAACAGAATTTAAGGTTGATGCCGATGCAAATACACTTACACCACCAACAGACACAGATGAGGTACAGTATCTTGTTAAGTTCAAGAAGAACGTTAAGAGTGGTGCAAAGATTACTATCTCTGGTGATAAGTATCCAAAGGCTCACGAGTTGTACTTCAAGGCTCTCGCTGTTGATAAGTGTAATGTAAATGGTGGTTATCGTGCAGTTGTTATTCACATTCCATCATTTATCCCTTCTCCAGAAGTATCTATTGCTCTTGAGGGTGGAGATTCTCAGACAATGGATTACAAGGGTGCTATTCTTACAGACACATGTTCTGTTGGTCAGGAAATGGTTGAAATCTACTTCATTGACGAGGAAGAGGAAGCCTAATCTGATGAGTAATATTGAGGGCGGTTATGCACTGCCCTCTTATTATATTTAAGGAGATGAATAAATGAATAAAAGAGGTTTAAGAACCTGTTGCGTGTGCAGGGGCGAGCATCTTTTCTGTCCTCAATGCCGACCAGAAGATAGAAATAAACCAACATGGTATTTTGCATATTGCTCTGAAAATTGCAAGGATATTTATACTGTTACTTCTGATTATGAAGACAAAAAGATTTCAGCAGATGACGCAAAGAAGCAGCTCGATAAACTAGATTTATCTCGGATTGCAGACTTTGGTGAAAGTTACCAAAAGGCAATTATGAAGATTAACGAAGAAACAAAACCAGTTGAAAAAACTGATGATGTTATTAAGGAAGATGAATCTGTTATTTCAGATGAGAGTACAGATATTCCAACGAATAAGTATTATAGAAAATCCAAAGTCAAAAAGGTTAAAGACGATGGTGTTATTGATGAATAGTGATTTTGAAAATTCTGATAGGGGAATGTAACTTTACTATTCAATAGTGTTAGTTATATTCCCCTATTTTTTACGTTTAATAAAGGATCGAAAGGAAAATATGGTAGAAACAAATTTAAAGGAAGCGAGAAATTATTTACCACATGAAGTTGTTCGTATTGTCAATCCAAAACAGCAATTATTATATATTAAGAATAATGTGTATCCAATAGATATTTATACAAGCATTGATGATAAAGATAATGCAATTCTAGCGATGGTATTTTTAAAGACAGCTACATCAGATGTATATAAAAAGTGGTGTAATTATGAGCTTTCATAGGTAATTTATATGAATGAAAAATATAAAAATATACCAATCTCAACTCCTATAGAACCAGATATAGAATTAGACGGTGGATATCCATACTGTCAACGTTGTTATACAGAGTTGAATTGTTATCAATCACCATGTCCTCTCTGTGGTCAAATCATAGATTGGTCGTGGATGAATAAGGAGGAAAATTAATATGGACTTAAGATTTTTAGCAGAATATGCAGTTCCCATTATTGTAGGCATTTGTTTATGTATTGGTTATATGCTCAAGAATGTTGTGAAGACAGATAAGATTAATTCTTTTATTCCTGTCATTATGGGTGTTCTTGGCGTAGGACTAAATATCTGGATCAATGGAAAATTCACCCCTGAAATTTTACTTGGTGGTTTAATTTCCGGCTTGGCATCTACAGGTTGTTATGAAGCTTTTAAGAATTTAATTGAAAAATTCAAAGAGAAATAAAGTGAGGTGCAACCATGATAGAAGCACTTCAACAGTTATCTCAGTATAATTTTCTTAGTGTATTGATTCTTATATTTCTTATTATTTCTGTTATTGTTACTGCTGCTACTTTAATTGGTAAATTTTCAGAAATTATAAAAAAACCTGTAAGTTGGGTTCGAAAAAAAAATGAAGATCATGAGTTATTGATTAAAACTTCCGAAGGACTTAATCAAGTTCAAGATTCTATTAAGGATACTCAGGTAGCCATTCAGAATTATTCTGAAAACAGAATTCATGATAGAGAACAAAGCTTTGCAATTCAAAAAGAATTAACTGAGAGTATATCAAAACTTACTGAATCAAATATAATCAGAGATAAACAAATGGAAAACATGATTTGGTCACAGAAGGAATCTTTGGCTGATAGAATTAATCAAAAATATAAACATTATTTAAACATTGGTGGTATACCAGAAGATGAAGTAGATGAATTTGTATCGCTACATTCTGCCTACAAAGCTATTGGTGGAAATCATCATGGTGATGCGAAATTTAATTATTGTATGGAGCATCTTTCGATAATCCCAGTCGAAGTGAAATTAAAATATGATAAATAATATGAAAGGGTGGTTTCTTCGGATGCCACTCTTCTATTTTAGAATGGAGTGAAAAGGAATAGCAAGAACAAAATCAAAATATCATGTAGATATTTCAGAACAAGGTAAGAAAAATCGGACATATAATGGCGTAACCTATGACAGTCTAACGGAGCTTAGATTTTTACAAGAGTATATCGAACCCAAGATGAAAAGTGGAGAAATATTATCATATGAACGTCAAGTAGAATATGTTCTTCAAGATAAATTTAAATATAAAGGTAAAACAATTTTACCTATTAAATATAGAAGTGATTTTAATGTTATATGGTCTGATGGCACTTTACAGGTTTTTGATGTGAAGGGCAATCCAGATAGTATGTCACTTTTAAAAAGAAAAATGATATGGGCTAAATACCCAGAAACTAACCTGACGTTTATTTGTAGAAATCTCAAATATGGCGGCTGGGTGGAATATGACACATTAAAGAAATTAAGACGTGAGGCAAAAAAATGTACTCAGAAGAAATAGACTCACTGCTCTCTTCTCATAATTACATGATTGACTCCCATATGTACAATCATATATGTGATACATCACCACAGATATCATATATCAAATATGATGCATTTTCTCAGAAGACAACAATTGTAACAAATGATGGGTATAGTTGGATTTTTATAGTGATTAGGTAAACGTTTAATGCAGTAGACACATATTGTAGTAGTATATGTATAAGATAAAATAATTCACACATACTACATATATGAAAAATAAAGTTTGGTATTACAGAAATCAACAGAATATTTCTTTGCGGCGTTTGTCTGCTATGACTGGTATATCAGTATCTGCGTTAAACAAAATTGAAAATGAAGACACAAATGATATATGGTTACATCATGCCGTTGCTATATCAAAAGCACTCAAGGTAGATTTATACGAATTATTTTGTCTGAAATAATTTCTTGGGAGGAACAATTGAATATGGAAGGAAGAGTGTTTTATAAGCTCGTATGTGTTGATGAGAGTGATCCGCTTGAATATCAAACTCTTGAAGACATAAATTGTGGATGCTTAGAGGAAGTTCACGAATATGTCACAAAGAATATTGGTAAACACAAAAATGCCAAGTGGATGCTACTGCCGTTCAGTACATAAAATTGATTAAGAGGTCGATTTATATCGGCTTCTTTTTATTTACAAAAAAATTAGGAATAAAAGGAGTATAACAGATATGAAAATTTTAGAATTGGTTGAAAAATTTAACAGCTATAATAATAGTACATTAAAAGAATCTTTATTAAAGGAAATTAAAATTACACCTTATGTATCAATTATTAAGAAAGATACTTATGCACAGTTAATTGTAGATAAAACAACATTTGAGCAGGAAGCTTATGATGATAATGGAAAAACAAAGTATCGAAAAACAGATAAGATTAGAATTAATTCTGTTGCTCAGTATGTACAGTTTTGTCGTGCTGTGATTGAATTATATACCGACCTTGAGATTGACGAGGATGATAAAGGATTCATCAAGGGATATGATGCACTTAAATCATCTGGTTTACTTGACATTTTAATTGTTGGTTCAGAACAAAGAGAACCGCTTATTCCAATGAGTGAGTTAAGTGAATTTAAGACAATTCTATCCATGAAGCAGTCGGATGTACAGTTTAACGAAACAACTGCGCAGGCGTTTATTAGCAAACAGATTGGAAGAATTTCTGATTTGGCAAATGCTACTCTCGCACCGATTGTAGATATAATTAGTAAAAAGATTGATGGCATTCCAAAAGAAGATTTGCTTAAAGTCGTTGAGATGGCGAAGAGTGGCGGTTTTACAGAGGTGTAAGACATGAACAATATAAGTCATCTTGGAGAATTTAAAATTATTGGCAATGACAAAAAATATGATTTCTTACTTTTTGATAGATATACCTCTGTGGATTTTATTTTAGATAATGATATTATTTTCAAACTTGAAGGTGGGTTCATTCAGTCGGTTTCTTACACTTCCAATAGTAATATGGTAATTCGTTTGCTGTCATTTAGTCCTCTATTATATGACTGTATGATTTCAGGAAATAAAATAGCAACAATTAGAATACATGAGTTAAGGATTGATCCAATGACACGAGATGACTTTGAATGTGAATTAACATATCATAGTTTTGAATTTGAAAATTATTCATCAAATGAAGATTATCACAACAATGAATATGTTTACATTTTGAAAGGAATAAAGATTGATGAAGATTGAAAACGAATTTTATGTGCTAATCAAGCTTGGTACAAGAGATAAAGGAACGTTTAGAGCAAAAGCAGGTATTGGAGATATTGATACAGATACAGTATTTTTAGGAGCAGATAATACTTTTGTCGATGATATTAAACTGGCTGTCAGAGCCGTTAATAAAAAGACTTCAATGATGTTGATTCAGGAATATGAACGTAAACATGACTTTGAAAAATCTGGATTTGTACCTATTCTCGTAACAGAAAAACTTACTTGGTAAAAATTGTAAATTGAAGCAAAACGAGAGATAGCACCACATTTTTCAATATGATGCTATCTCCTGCCTCCTTACAGTTGTCTCCTTTTGACATCTTTGGCATGTGCAATTAGTCAGATTGCATTAAAGATATGGAACACAACATTCGTAATGGATTTTATATTATGCTTGTTCAATTGTTAATTATAACATTTATATTAACATTGTCAAGTAAATACTTTCTCTACTTATATCATTTGTACCTCAAGGACTTATGCAAATATAGGATTTTGGTATTATAGTTTCGTGTAGCAGAAGGTGACTGGTCTTCTACCGTCCTATCCAATTCATAATATTAAGTAGATACTCGTATTTTTTGATTCTTACGTATAGTTGGTTAAACTATTTCTTTTTATTGTCTCTGTAAATTGTGTATATTAATCCTGCGATTGCAACACAGACAGAAACAACTGAACAAGCGGTTTCCATTACTACTATTCCTATCTACCTATATTTACCACAGGTATAATAATTATATCATATATAATAAATAAAATAAACAGGCTCTATGTCCGTCAAAAGCATAGGGCTTTTTCTTATGGAGAGTGGTTATACTGCTCTCCTATTTTAATGTAAAAATAGTGAAATTTTTGGAGGTGATGAAATTGGCAAAAGGTGATTTAACAAAGATTGTTCTAAAGGATGTTAGACAAAAAGAACATCAATTAACGAGGATAGCAGCACCAGAAATTCATGAATTATTTAAAGAGTCAGTTTATGATTCATTAATTGGCTGGTATAGCGATTATACACCAGCTTTTTATTCAAGGACAAACAATTTTATGAATGTGTTTCAATCCGCAAAAACAATTGTGAATGGTAATCTTCTTATTATGCAAGTTGATTCTAGTCCGATGATGGATTATGCTGGATGGTTTGATCAAATATTGGATGCTAATAAAGCTTTTGATTTTATGTTTATGAATGGTGAGCATGGTCATGGTCGTTGGATGATGCATCAAAGCATACCTCCTTTTCATATTATTAGCAAAGATTTTGAAAGTGGTTTCGGAGGACGTGTTCAGAAAATTATAGATGATAAAGCAAAGAAATTATTTAGTTAGTTAGGAGGTATATATGTCAGGCGTTGCAAGCTGGAAGGCGAAAATTGAACTCGATATAGAAGATCTGCGGAAACAATTATTGAATGCAGAGAATTCTATTGATCAAGTTACAAAAGAAGATAGAAAAATTAAATTAGATTTAGATACAAAAACGTTAGAAAGTGTTATCCGTAAATTGGATACAATGCTCGATTCAATCGGTAAGGGGACAAATAATTTCAAGCAGTTTGAAAACTTGTCTGCTCAATTATCTTCTGTTACCAAGGATATTAGTAATATTGGCAAAGCATTCTCATCAATGAATGATGGAACTGAATTAGTCAATAATATTAAATCAATTAATACATCGCTTACAACATTATCTAATCATTTTGCATCTGAAGTATCAGGTAGAATGTCTACATCAATTAAAGATATTAAGTCTACTCTATCTGATGTCGGTGATGGTGATGAATTAACGCCATTGCTGCAAATAATAAATAATATTGAATCAGCAATCAACGAATTAAGTTCAAGCGTAAAAGGCATTGGACTTAATATGAATATAGATTTTGGCTCTGATACAGAAATGGAATCGAAGGCACAAGCTAAGATATCAAATGCGCTACAAGCATATCAGAGGTTGTTCGATCATATTAAGATATCTGGTGTTGGTGGTCAGATAATTACAGATAAGTTTTTTGACTTTGATATAAATCAATATGATACTTCAATGAGTAAACTTCAAGCATATATAAAATTTATTGAAAATATGCGTAATGAAGCAAAACAAATGTTCAATGGACAAGATGTTTTAAAATCTGATACAGATAAGGCATATTGGACTCAAGCATCCTCCGCTATGGCACAAGTAACAAAAACTTTCAATGAAATGAAAGCCGCAACAGATACAAACCCATTAGAGAATATTTTTGGGAAGACTGAGCTTACAGAGGTAATTGCTCAGTTAGGAAGTATTGCAAGTAAACTTGATGAGATTTCTAATTCTGCGAAGAATTTCGCTAATGCTTTTAATGGTGGTTTAGATGTTACTGCTTCTGTTCAAGAAGTTACGGATCTTACCAATCGTGTCAAGGAACTTGAAGCTGAGTTAGTAAAAATAAAAGGTACTAATGTTACTACTTCGCAGGTTGAATCGAATATATTAAATGGACATTCCGAAAATGCAGAATCTGCCAATGTTAGAAAATACAAAAGAGTTGATAATGGAATTCCTGCTGTTGATGTCGGTAATCATGATAATGAAATTAAAGTATCAAGTAGAACTGAATTAGAACAGGCTTTGAAATCATTACAAGCTGAAATTATAGCTTCTATTAATACATCAACATCATTTGTAAAAGAAGTTACAGATTTTTATGATTCGCAAGATAAACTTGTTAAAACGCAAATGAAAGTTAGTGATAACAGTGGTAATATGCGTACTTATACTACTTCTTATAGCAAGGACAAAGATGGTAATGCTACTGCTTGGACAAGTCATATTGATACACAAAAATTTACTAATCAATCCAAGGAAGAATTAGAAGTTCAGAAACAAATCACCGCTGAAATCGAAGCTCAATCTAAAGCTAATCAGAAAAAGTATCAAGAATTTCAACGTGAAGAACAAGCCTATCGGAAAGAACAAAATCAAATAGCTTATGACAAATTAACTGAAACGATTAGACAATATTCTGAAGTTGCAAAACGTGTTTCTAGTGGTAGGGTTGAAGATGATGATCTCCAAAAGATGACTCAGCTCGAAGAAAAGATTTCTCAACTACAGAAACAACCTATTTTATCTGAGTCACAGGTTGCCAAATCTGAAAGTTTTTTGAATAACTTATATGATCAACTTGATAAAATTGAGAAAAAATTACAAGAAACAAACCAACAAAAAGTTGGAAATGGACTTGAAAAACTTTCTACATATAGAGGAAAATCTGATAAATATAGTGACACCTTAAAGAAATTTAACGATGGTGGTTGGGCAAGCGATGAGTATATTAAGAATGTTAATACCGTATCAGAAGCTCTTAAAACCTATCAAGCAGCATTACAAGATGTCGGTACTCATGAATTGATTACATCTAAAGATATAGATTTATTGGATAAATATGAATCTGAGTTAAAGCAAGCAATATCTGCTGTCCAAAATATGACAGCCGCCCAAAAAGGATACGATCAATTAGCTGGCGAAAAAGAATTAAATAAAATCTCTCAAATTCTTCGTGAAAATTCTAATATGTCTGAAAAAGCAAAAGCCGAAATCAGAGATTATTATCATCAAATTGAATCTGGCAATCCTTCCGCAAGTTTAGGTGTTATTCACGGAAAAATTCTTGATATTGTAAATGCCGAAGAACAAGCAGGCAGAGCTGGCAAGAGTTTGTGGGATATATTTAAGACAAGTAGATTACATCAAATGGTTGCTCAAGTAGCTGGTATGTTTAGTTTTTATGATGCTATTAACGGGGTAAAACGAGGAGTTAGCACTGTAAAAGAACTTAATACAGCTCTTACAGAAATGAGAAAAGTATCTGATGAATCTTTACAAAGTTTAAAAAATTATCAAGCTGCTACTTTTGATACCGCTGATGACGTTGGAACAACAGCAAAACAAATTCAAAATTCCACAGCAGACTGGATGCGCCTTGGGGAGTCAATGGATCAAGCTGCTGAAAGTGCAAAAGACGCAAATATTCTTCTAAACGTATCTGAATTTGAAGGAATTGATGAAGCAACAGAATCACTTGTATCTATGAGCCAAGCTTATCAAGACCTTGATAAGATGGATATAATTGATGTCCTCAATAATATTGGAAACAATTATAGTATCTCGACCGATGGGTTGGCAACTGCCCTTAAAGATTCCGCAAGTGCATTAGTTACCGCAAACAACGATCTTAATGAGGCTGTATCCCTCACTACGGCTGGCAATGCCATAACTCAAGATCCATCTAAGGTAGGCGCAGGTTTAAGGACAATTTCTCTTAGACTTGTTGGTACAGAAGAAGCCAAACAAGAACTTTCTGATTTAGGTGAAGAAACAGATGGAATGATTACTACCGTTTCTAAACTTAGAGATACAATTATGAATGCGACAAAAGCAGCATCATCAGATGGTAAAGGGTTTGACATTCTTGATGCTAATGGAAATTACAAAAGTACATATGAAATCATGCAAGGGTTAGCAGACCTCTATGATGACATTGTAAAAAAGGACAAGGAGTTAGGCACAAATAATCTTAATCTTTTATTAGAGACTATAGCTGGTAAAAATAGATCGAATATTGCGGCAAGTATCCTTCAGAATGGCGATATGCTTCGTTCTGTATATGAAGATGCTCAAAATTCAGAGGGATCAGCAGAAAAAGAATTAAACTCTTACTTAGATAGCGTAGATGGTAAGTTACAACAGCTCACTAACCGTGCCCAGGAGTTTTGGTTCAAGGTAATCGACTCCGAAACTATCAAGAATGGTATTGATTTATCATCCACTTTACTTAAAGGTGTTACTGATTTCGTAGATAAAGTTGGTATTCTTAGAACCGCCTTTATTGGTTTGGCTGGATATTTAACTGCAAAGAATGCAAATAAGCTGGGTTATACAAGTATATAATTTGCAAGATTATATACACATACAAATGTAGTAAGCAATATGTGTAAGGCTCAGAATATATCTCGTGCCGAGGTGAAAATCCTTGGGTAAAACACAAAGAACTTGTTAATTAACAAGGAAGATATATAAGTAAAATCAACTACAGACACTACACTGTAGACCTCTGATATGACTGTGTGTGAACTACGCAGCCTCTAAGATTCGTGAGACTTAGATAAGAACTGGAACGGACTCGTGTGACTCATAATGTAACACGAAGATCTAATCAGCAGAGAGGCGTACTACCTATTATATAGGTAAGTGCCGCTCCCATCGACTACCAAGAGGGCGTAGGTTATATGATAACCCACGAAGGTATAGTCATAGTTACTATCATTGAGTGTGATAGTGGCGAAAAAGTTCAATCGTAACTATACGATGCGAAATAATAGTGAGTTTATTACTCTTCTATTGCTGACTTTGTAAAACAGAATAGAAAAATAATTAATTTGATATACAAAAACAGAGAATAATAAAGTGGAAGCCATCGCAAAGATGGACTCCCACAGGAATAAAAGGAAATAAATTATGGCTGATACAACAGAATAAAATTATTTAGATTGATGTTTGTCCTTAGAAATCATACGGGTTATGTATTTTACTTTCTCATCACTGAGTTTTGGATTTTTGCAAATCAGTATTGTGGCTACTAATTTGAGAATCAAATATCCAAAGTAACATACTCCTGTACAACCCAAGATTTTCAATAGTTGCGTTAAGACTACTAACAATTCTACCCTCCCTTCTTTATAGTATATCTTAAAGTTGGGAAATTGTATTATTGCCCAGAAAGGGCTGAATATTTATTTCCATAGTTCGTACCAAACTATAAAATGGTACTTCGTATGGTACATATAGAAATAATACCAAGCTTCATGTCGTGCGATGATATGAGATACGATGGCTCATATACAATCAGCTTGGTATTATTGTACCATATTTTGATAATTAAATATAGAGAACGTATATTCGCCAAAAATGCGTTTTTAGCATATTTATATTCCAAATTATAATATTTCTTGAATTTTTAATTCATATATGTTAAATATCATATATAATTTAAAAATAGGAGGTATTTTATGAAATCAACATGTCGTACAAAAACAATTTCGTCAATTGTAAATAAATTAGAAAATGGTGGAATTGTATTAACACATAAACTGCAAAGAGATGAAGGTCAATGGAACACACAACAAAAGGGATTTTTAATTGATTCAATTTTACGTCAATATCCAGTTAATCCAACTTATGCTGTAGAAGATAATGGAACATATGCTGTTATTGATGGAGTTCAGAGATTATCAACTTTGCGTGATTTTATTAATGATAAATTTGCTTTACCAGCTAACCTCTCACCTGTTATGATTAATGGCGAAGAAAAAGATATTAGTAAAAAGAAATATACTAAACTGGATGAGGCAACTCAGGGTGCATTACTTGATGCTGAAATACAAATTTACGAAATCTCTGATTATACTGATGAAGATGTTAGAGAGATGTTTAGAAGACAAAATTCAGGGAAACCATTGAATCCAAAACAATTACGAGTGGTGTATGGCTCTAATGAATTTAATGCTAAAGTATCTCAATTAGCAAATAATGAATTTATTAGCATGATTTCTTCTAAAGCACAAAAGAAAAACGGATCAACTCGTGATTGGATTATCCAGACACTTATGTTAATTGCAACAAATCAAGAAAATGATTTTACTTCATTCAGATCAAAAGATATGAATAATTTTGTTGCAGAACATGGAGATGAATATATTGAAAAAATGAACACTTTAGAAGAAGCATTGAATAGAATGAAAAATGCTTTTGAAACGATTGATGATTTGCCTGCAACTTCTATTCCTATGGTACTCTATTCTGCATATAGAATTACTAGAGATAAAAAATCGTTTAGTCGGTTTGTCGATATTGTAATTGATTTCATTGAACACTATGATGAAAACGAAGAATACAAATTATTCGTTCAGAATGGAACATCTAATCCAGATAACGTATCTGCAAGATATAATTATTGGAAGAATTTGATTAAAGATTTATAAATATCTTTTATGAAGAGTAGTCAGTTGGCTACTCTTCTATTATATTAGAACAAATGTTCCGAGTGGTTTTTTGTAAATTTATGGTATATAATAAGTTATATTTCAAACTGATTGGGGGATATTTCTTATGAATGATAATATTACAAAAATAGTAGATGTTATACACGGAACGATTTATTTAAGTGAATTGGAAAAAGAAATTATTTCTACTCCTTTGTTCAATCGACTACATTATATCTCTCAAACATCTACTGTATATCTTACATACCCTTCTAACAATTCAAAAAGATTTGATCATTGTATTGGAACTATGAAATTATGTGGTGATATATTTTATTACAGTGTATGTAACGCTGACACTGATACAATTAGTTCTTTTATGGACGATTTAAAACGTGAAGTAAACACGATGTTAAGGTCTTGGAAAACGAGTATACCAGAGCGTTATAAAGATGCTTATGGTGATGTCAATATTGCCAGAGGTTTTAAAGATGTTAATAAGTTGGATTTATTGGGTGGCATATATTATAGATATATTCCAACAAATGTTCCACAAGAAGATTGGAATTATTACTTATTAATTTTTGAAGCAATTCGAATTGCAGGATTATTACACGATATAGGTCATCCTCCGTTCTCTCATATTGTTGAATATGGTTTAAATATGGCTTATGAAGATGTGCATGAAGAATCCTCTTTAAAACGATCTTTATCTGATATTTCAAAAAAGAATAACGAGCTACATGAGGAAATTGGAAATATTATTTTTGATGGGGTTTGTGTATCAGCATTAGCGAATTCGAAAAGGGATTTACAATATTGTTACTTTTCGATTATGGTTTTGGAACTTGCAAACAATATTTTAAATAATTATAATAAGTTTTTTAAAGACATTCATCGTATTATCGCAGGTTCATTAGATGGTGACAGACTTGATAATATCAACAGAGATGCGTTTATGACTGGCTTCAATAAAGAATTAATTAATTATAACCAGTTTGTAAATTCAATGATTCTTGTTGGTAATAGCATAAATGGATATATTTTTTGTCCAGATTTAAAAACATTAACGAGTATAGAAGAATGTTTTTATAAGAGATGGAAAAATTATAGATGTATGACACATCACCACAAGGTCATTCGAACTAATTATATGCTTCAAATGATTATCTATTATTTATCAGTTGAATTTTGTGAAAAAGAGAATAAAGAAGATGAATATGATTCGTTATTTTTGCCATATGATATTTCTGGGTTGTGGATACCTATTTTAGAAACATCGTCAAATAAAAAACAATTAATAAGATTTATTCAGTGGAATGATAATTGGTTAATGACAGTTTTGCAAAAGAAATATCTAGAATTATTTTTGAGCGAAAATGAGGAAGACAGGCAGCAGCCTTTATATTATTTTTTGGAAGAATTGATTGAAAACAAACATCATTATCATTCAATTGTCAAACGATATGAAGACTATGCTATTATTGATCAAACTTTTCAGGAAAATTTTAGTGATTATTTTAATAGTGCTTGTCAAAGATATGAAGAATTTAACGCCAGCATAAAAGACGAAGCTAGGAATAACAAGGATACTTCTTCAACTTCAAATATAGAAAAATTTATCAAAGGTTTTTCTGAACTTGATATTAATAATTTAAACGGTGCGTTTTTATCTTCAAAAATTGCCTTTTTAGTATCGTTGTTTATTCCTAAAGAAAATTTGTTTGATACTATTGGCAATAAAATTAAAGATTTGTTTTTTGAGGAATACAATGTTTTAATCGACGATTGTTTTTTAGTTGCAAAAAAATTAAAAATTGGCACAGATAGTTATTTAAGTTTATATGACACTAGAACAGAAACGGCAAAAAAATTTGTAGAAATTAGTCATATAGATAGTACGTTGCGGTATGAACATTCCTATATACCAGAATTTTATGTTTATGCAAAATGGAAAAATGACCGAACAGTCGATTGTGAAACAATTGTTAAAATGCAGAAATCGCTTGGTAAAATTGCAGCGAAAGTAGTTGAAAATTATATTGAAGAAACATTTTTTAAATATTTACATTAAGCATAATATATAGTATACTATTATTATGTGTGTCAAGGAGGTTTAATATGTGTATAATTAATATCGATATACAAACTCGAAATGATTTGTATTTCGCAATCACCAACAATATTTTAACTTTGGAGCAAGAAGTTTTTACTGTCGATGATGTTATGAATGATTTAGCGGCACATAACATTACAGAAGAAAAAGTTCCTGTATCAGAAGGCAATCTACGAAAAAGTGTTGAAATCTGTATACAGAACTTAATTGAGCATGGAAAGGTAATTGAAGAACCAAGAACCTATGTCCTTGCAGACAAGTAAAACGAAGATTAATTTTTATAATATGTGACACACATTATACAATATAAAAACACCAGTTGTTTGATATAACTGGTGTTTTTATATTGTGTTTTTTAATTATTTAATTTCAAATTCAAAACAAAGCATCAATAGGAAATGGAAAATAAAGAAATAGGGGGCATGATATATTTCGATCACGACCTCATTCAATACCATCTTCTACTCTTTCCTGATACTTCAACAGGATTAGATTTATCTAATCTTGTTATTTTACACAAGATAATGAGTGTTTGTGACACTATATGTGAATCACAAAACGGACTTGTGGCTATAATCTTTTAAGGAGGCACTATAATGGTGTCTCTTTTATGTTATATGGATGAAAACAAGAAAGAGTAGTAAGAAATTACTACTCTTTCATTTTGGGTTATATTCTTCTAACTATATGTTTGGGTTGCCTAATTTCATTACCTCACAACCTTATTCATCATTGTCATCGTCGTTGTCGTCGTTGTCGTCGTTATCATGCTCATCATAACCGTATGGATCATTAGCACCAGGGTTTCCTTCATTATTTTCAGTGGTTGTAGTATCTGGGTATTTGGGATCATATTTGTAACACATAGAAAAACCTCCTAACAATCTTATAAAAATATAAAATTAATTGGTTACACAATAGAGCAACGCACAAGACTGTGGTGCGTTCACAGTCTGCTCTATATGTATTTATTGTATTACTTTTTGATGTGTTTTGGTAGTCTGAACATATGTTTTGTAAAACATTGACAAATTAACAAGTATAGCTACAATTATAGCACTTAAAAGTCTTATTGATCTTTTTACAAATAACCAACGCAGCAATTAATACTCTTCGATCTCCCCACTAACTTATAGATGCTTGTTGATCCGCAAGTAGAATATTTATTATCTTAAATTTTATGAAATGAGGTGAAAGCAATGACAAAATTAAATATTAAAATTAAAATCAATAACCTAGAAGAACTAAAACCTATTATTGAACAAATTAAAACACTGAATTTAAATAAAATATCCGAACTCAATCCAGAAGTGGCGATTGAATTCGGATATAACAATTAATCTTCTTTTATAACTTCTATAATTGCAATTTCTGACTTAGAGATGGTAAACGCATTATTCTCCGAATATAAATGCAAATCATATCCTGTAGAATATTGGTGATCAAATATATTCTCACCTTCAAGATTATACTCCGATATTCCCTTGTGACCATAATAAACTTTGTTAATATGGTTGTAGTCTTGTGTTTTACCATCCTTGTTTGTAATTTTGAATGTGTACATAATAAAATCCTCCCTTGTATAAATAATAAAATTACAAATACATTTTACTATTCTATACAAGGGAATAATAGATTGAACATTTGTTTTGTTAGATTCTACCAATTATTCGGTTTCCAAGTATAACCACAGAAAGGTCGTGATTAAAATAGATTTTATATATGATAAAATAATTATTCCAATGAATCAATTTGCTGATAGACACCCAAAATTGATGTTTTGGACTCCTATTGTCATTTCAACAATTGTATTAATTGCTTCCATAGCCAAATAATTTCAGCATCAAAGGATTTCAGTAACGCTATAAATGAAATTGTTATTGGAATATAAGTTTTTATCCAATCTCTTTTATTAGAAGTTCTATTCTTTTTCTTATCAGCAAAATAGTTAATACTATCTTTTAATACGGTCACATCAACGGCATAATTGAGATTGTTATGATTTGGACTATACCATTTGATTGTTATGAATCCGAGGTTTTCAAGTTCATTCAATTTCTTGATAATCTGTTTATCGGTATATCCATTTGGGTATTCTGTCATTGAATTACTTATTGTAATAGTATTTTTAATATCTGTTTTCAGAGACAGTAACCAACGTAATATCTTTTCTTGATCTTTTGTAAGCATTGCAAAATCTCTCCTATTATTCTACCATTTATATCCGCATTTCTTACAACACATACTCTTACCAATATCGCTACTTGCCAAAACAAACAATCCAGTAGAAAGCCACCGTTTAGTTCCTGATATTTTTTGTATATCAGTTGAACCACAAGTAGGACAATGAGGAGTATTATCTTCTTCTGTTTGTTTACTACTCTCCTGCTGTTGTAACTGTGTTTTGAATTGTGACATTTTTAATTGGAACTCTATTGGATCTTTTTGTTTGAGATCATCCATTGCATCAAATAATGACACCTCATTTGTGATCCCTTCTAATATGGAATATTCATCAACCGTTAATGCAGTATTTATTAGATTTCTTCCACAAACAACACATTTGGTTCTATTTTGTTTATCAGCATCTACATCATACCCAGATGTGTATATCCAAGACTTTTGATTATTCTCATGACAATAAGGACATTTTTTAACTAAGTACATTTTATATCAAACCTCCCTCTCAAATAAATTATACCATAGATTTATACAAAGTAAATCGTTTTGCATATAGCTTGCACAATATGATGCAAAAAATGGTTTTTCATTTGGGAAACAACAAGTAAAAATATCTGACGATGTTACTAATGCACTCAACCAATTACAACCTGGGATGCTTAGGACAACTACAAACCTTAAAGGGTTAGCGGAAGGATTAGGTACAACAGATAAGGGTTTTATTGATTTTTGTACTTCACTAAAAAATGGTGACATCACTCTCAAAGAAGGTCAGACATATCTGCAAGCATACCAAGACCAATTAAACAGCTTAGGATTTAGCTTTAGTAAGGTTAAATCAATGGCTAAGAACTTTATTGGAAATCTTGGTGCTAACGTATTAAACGCATTAGGTGGTATGGCTGTTGGTGCGCTTGCTGGTGGTTTGATGACTCTTGCCGGAAAAGGAATCGAATGGGTATATAAGAAAATTTCTGGTAAAGCGGAAGCTGAAGCTTTAGAAAAAATGTCTGAAAAGGCGCAAGATGCACAAAGTAAAATCAAATCACTCCAATCTGAAATCAAACAAAATGCAGATACAGTTGATCAAGCTGGTAAAAAGTATGCCGAACTTGCACAGGGCGTAAATCAGCTCACAGGTAAAAATATCAGCTTATCCGATGATGAATACAAAGAATTTCTTGATGTTTCAAACCAACTTGCAGAAGTATTCCCTCAACTCACAAAGGGATATGATGATAATGGCAATGCTATCCTTGATCTACAAGGTAATGTCGATGGAATCACGGGAAAATTAAAGGATCTCCTTGAAATTGAGCAACAGTTAGCTCAACAGGAAATCAATAAAAATATCGACACATATTTTGAGAATCAATCTAAAGTGTTCGGTAAGGAAGCAAAAGGACAAAATGATACTATCGACACTCAAACAGAGAAGATCGAGAAGTACAAGAAAGCGTTGGACAATTTCAATGAAAGTGTTTCAAATAATAAACCAGCTTCTAATTTTGAATCTGAATTAGAGAAACAGACATATTATGCAGATTTTCTTGCTGATATGGAAAAAGCGAATATTGATATTGCCGATGCTATTATTAGTCAAGATGGTACTTCGGCAACAGAGTACAATTTTGCAAAGTTATCTAAGGAAACACAGGAACAGATTAGACAGTATTATGCAGGAATAATTAGTACAGCCAATACCGAAATGCGTTCTGCTGAATCACAGTTATCCACAAGCAACGCTGAATTTGCATCTTATGTCAATATGTGGATGCAGAACTCTTCTGGATCATACCTTGCAATGACTGGAAATGATGAAATGCAGTCTGCTCTTAGTAGTATTGTGAGTGGCTTGAATTGGGGAGACATTCTTCAAGGTGACGATTTTAGTGGTCTAAGTGGAGAAGAATTAGAAAGTGCAATCGAAACCAATATTCTTGTACCTCTGCAATCAGCAATGGCAAATGCCGATACGGGCGATCAATTCAAACAGATTATTACCGATGCTTTGACTATCAGCGATGATGATATAAGTTTAGAAGAATCCAAGAATCGTATCGAGGCATATGTACAAGAAATCAATGATACATTAGGTGATGTACTTGGTAAACCTTTGACGGCATCCGATCTTGGTATGCAGAAATATCTAGATAATTATGAGATGTTAATGGATGGTGTTGACAAGTATGCAAGAACTTTCAATGCAGAAGAAGGTACATTATCTGAGGCAGATTTTGTTGAAGCACGATATAAACTATTACAGTTTGCCAAAGAAAATTCGATTAATACAGAAGCAGAAATTCAAACATGGAATAGAATCATGAGTGAATCTGAAACCCGTGAAGAAGCTATGAAGAAGTATCTTACTCGAAAGGGTGTGTATGATACTACATATGAATTTAATCCTGCTACTGCCTTTGATGTGGCAAAATCTGCACAGTCAGAACAATCACAGAATGGTTATTTATCTACTGAAACTATCGAGGCATTAAAAACTGCATATGGAGATTTATCTAAGGTTATTCAGTACACCGATTCTGGCGTAGTTCTCAATAATGAACATATGGCTGAATATACTGAAAATGCAGGTAAAGCAGCACTTGTCAATACGCAGTTAAAAGAAGCATTTGCAGTTCAGGAATACCAAAAAGAAGCAAAGGCTATCAATGATATTATTAAGACAGAGATAAAAGATACAAATGTCCGTAAGAAACTTACATCTGCGAAGAATAAGGGCATTGATGCACTTCGTAAGGAAATTAGTAATCTCAAGAAGGATAATGATGGATGGTCTGAAAGTTTATCTACACATTTAGATAATATTTCTGTGCTTGGTGATGAAATCAATCAATATGATGCACTTGAACAAAGTATTATGGCATCTTTGTCTGCACTGAGTAATTACAAACGTGCGCTAGAGACACCAGATAATAATGATAATTTTGAGTATGTGCAAGGACAGTTAGATTCGGCTCGTAAAGCATGGGAAAATGGCTGGACGGGAACAGATGATTTCAAAACATTTATGGAATATATCGGTTCGGCAAATGATGAATTGGAATACTCTGATGCATTATGGGATAAATATCTTACTCGTGCTGAGAAGTATTTCACCGAAGATATTTCTGGTTTATATACATTCTTGGATGATGCTAGTCAATTATCAGATCAGATTACTAAAAATTCTGATGGTACATTCAAAATAGATGTACAAAATCTGGAACAGTTCTGTGAAGATGTAGATATGTCTCGTTCTGCTGTCGTAGATTTATTCTTGGCTATGACGGAAGCAGAAGGTATTGACATTAATTTCGATAACATGTCGGAATCTATTGTAGATGGTTTAAATGCTATTGATCAGAAATCAGTTGATGCAAGAACAGATTTAGCCGATTATAAAAAGACAATTGAAGAATTAGATAAAGCTGGATTCGATACAACAGAATTATGGAAGCAATATGATTCAGTTGCCGGGGAAATTCAACCAGAGATAGAATTTTATGCACATTTAGCGGATACAACCGATTTGCAAAGCGAAGCTGAAGAAGCAGCAAAGCGAATTTCCAAACAAGATCAAAGTGTTAAAATTGATTTTAGTGCAGATTTAGATGTTAATAGTTTGAATAAGCAGATTAGTAGTTTACAAACGTATCGTGATGGACTTGAAATTGGTTCTGATAGTTGGAAAGATGCACAGACAGTTATCGCACAATTACTCAAACAGAAACAGGAACTTGAACAGCCTGCAATTATGGGTATTGATGCATCACAGGTCGAAGAAGGTGCTCAAACTGTATTAGCGGTATTACAATCTTATATATCTGCAAAACAACAGCTAGAACAGGCAGAAACACTTGGTATTGATACAACCGATGCTGAAACACATCTTGCAAATGTAACAACACAGTTGCAGAATTTACAGGATCAGGGTGAACTCACAAAAATCGGTATTGATGCTGAAATTGATACGGATAAATTCAAGGAACAGTTAGCAAATCTCAATCCTGATAGTTTCTTAAAGGATTCAGATACAAGTATTAAGGTCGATGCTGATACGTCAGCTTATGATAAGGCACTTAATAATGCAGTATCTAAGGCAAGTAAACAGACCGCAAAGATTAAGGTACAGGCGAAGCTGTCTGAGAACTTTCATGCAAATCTACAAAGCATCTTAAATAGTCAGAGTTTTAATGTCAAAGTCAATGCAAGTGCATCTGGTACTACTACAACTTCTCATGGCAATACCAAGACAAGAAAAACAGTTATGTTCGGTAAAGCAAGCGGTACTAATGCCTATAATAATGGTGTCCGCAATGGACAGATTGCATATGATCAACAAGCCCTTGTCGGAGAGGTTGCGCCTGAATTATTAGTTCGTAATGGACAAGCACAGCTTATTGGTAAGCGTGGTGCTGAATTTATGAATCTAAAGAAGGGTGACGTAATATTCAACCATATTGATACCGAGAAGCTATTAAACGGTATTGGTGGTATTCGTGGCAAACTTATTGGTGGTGGATTTGTTAATGGTACATTGTTATCACATGCCTATAGCAAATCAACAGGTTCAAAGACTACTATTATAGGTGGAACAAATAACGATTGGACGAATAGACATAATTCAAGCGGTTCAGGTTCTAACTCAAGTAATTCAAATGATTCAAGCGCACAGGATAAAGCGGATGAGTTTTCAGAAACACTTGATTGGATTGAGGTAAAAATCAATCGTTGTGAAGAAGCTATTGCTCGTCTGAATAAAACAGAGGAAAATACATTCTCTGGATGGACACTTCGTACCACTGCACTAAATGATGAGATTGCTAAAACAGCAGACGAAATCGAATGGGCTACACAGGGATATAAGAGATATTTACAACAAGCAAACAGCGTTGCATTGTCTGAAGATTACAAACGTAAAGTTCGTAACGGAGAAATAAATATTGAGGATATTACTGATGAAGATTTGTACAATAAAATTCAGGATTACCAGAATTGGTACGAAAAAGCTGTAGAGCTACAAGACAAAATCCAAGAACTCAACATATCTCTCTCCGAACTAGCTCAAAAGAAATTTGACAACATTGTTACTCAGTTCGAGGACATGGAGAAGGTATTCACGGATACCAATGATATTCTTGATAAACTAGTTGACTATGCTGAAACAAAAGGTCGTATTATCTCAAAATCATATTACGAAGCAATGCTTCAAAATGAGAATGAGAACAACAAACTCTTAGTTCAGCAAAGAGATCAAATGGTTTCTGAATTGAATGAGCTTGTGAACACAGATAAGGTAACAGAATATTCAGAAGCATGGTATGATCTCCAACAGCAGATTGAAGAAGTCAATGGTTCTATTGTAGAATCCAACAAATCAATTCAAGAATTTCATAATAATATGCGTCAGGCTGATTGGGATTTGTTCGATCTTGTCCAAGATAAAATCACGGGTATTGCAGACGAAATTGAGTTTGTACAAAGCCTACTCGAAGATAGAGATAATCTAACCGATGGTCACTTGAATCGTGGACTCACAAATGAAGGTCTTGCACAGCTTGGTAATTATGCGTCTAAGTATAATATCTACATGTCACAAGCTGAGAAATATGCTAGTGAGATTAAGAAGATTGAAGCAGACATTGCGAAAGATCCAGCGAATAAGGATTTGATTGATCGAAAAGAAGAACTCATTAAGGCGCAGAGAGACGTTATACTTTCAGCGAATGACGAAAAGAAATCCATGATTGATCTTGCTCGCAATGGGTATGATGCAATGCTTGAAGTGTTACAGGAACTCATAGACAAGCGCAAGGAATATCTGGACAACGAAAAGTCGATTTACGAATACCAAAATACAATCAGTGAGAAAACTGAAAATCTGGCAAGTCTTAGGAAGCAATTATCTGTTTTTGAGAACGATAACTCTGAGGAATCCTTAAAGAAAGTACAACAGTTACAATCTGATATTAAGGATGCTGAAAAGGACTTAAAGGATACAGAATACGACAAGTACATCGAAGATCAAGAGAAAATGCTTGACGACTTGTATCAAGAGTATTCCGATAAGATTGATGAGAAGTTTGAGCAGACCGAAATACTTATTCAAGAGCTAATTGGTGTAGTCAATGAAAATCAATCCTCTATCAGTGATACGATTACTACTGTTACTTCTGATGTAGGATATACAATATCCGATCAGATGAAAACAATCTGGTCTGATGCTGGAACAGTTATTTCTGGTTTCACAGGTAAATTCGACACTTATACTACAACAGTACAATCTGCAATTAATAGTATTCAAATTACTATTGATAAGATGCTTCAAATTGCACAGGCAGAAGCGAATAAGAATATAGCAACTGCAAATAATCCAAGTGGTGTTGCAAATGGTTCTACGTCTAATGGCTCAACAGCACCTAAACAACAGGCAACTCCGAAAGCAAATACAAGCAATAATTCTTCTGCACAAGCACCAAAGGCATCACCGAATGTCGGAACAAGAGTTAATGCTACAGGTAATTGGTATTATGATTCTTATGGTACTGCTCCAACAGGCAATGTCAACAGATTCAAACCAGATTATTTTGAGATTGATAAAATCGTTAATGGTCGTGCTTATCCATATCATATTCAAGCAATTATCAGAGGTAAACGTGCTGGCGGTAATGGTTGGGTTAAAGGTAATCAGATTGGCTATAAGAATGGTCTAAAGGAAGCAACTTACGATCACTTAGCTTGGACACAAGAAGAAGGTGCTGAAATTATCAGACGTTCTGATGGTAGTATCTTAACTCCAATCACTCGTGGTACAACTGTATTTACTCGTGAAATGACTGATAATCTGTGGAATATTGCAAAACAGAACCCGGAGAAGTTCTATCAAAATGCAATGCCAACTATGAATACATTTGCTACTACTAATCGTGGTGGCGATGTAACTGTATCTATTGGTGACATCAAGTTAGATGGTATTCAGAATCCAGATCAGTTTGCACAAGCTCTTATCGGTGTGGTTAAAGACTATTCTAAGGTACAAAAGGTACTTCAAGCAGCTACGGTTGATTTAGTTGCAGGAAAAAGTATCAAAGACATAAACCGATTCTAATTTTATGGGGAGTGTTCCGGCACTCTCCTGAATTGTATAAACATATGTTCTGATAGTATTCTGTCGATTATTGGTGTATAATAAAAAAAGGGGTGATTCATATAAAACAATTTATTTTATGGTTTTTTCAAAGTCCAACACCAATAACAGCAATATTTAGTTTACTTGTAGCGTATTATACCTACAAATATCAAAGGAAATGGAATAAGAGGCAACATACAAGAGAATTGACTGAGTGGTATGCAAAGTATACTTTGCCTAAATTTAGATATTTCAATTTCATATTAAATAAAATAGGATATATTGATATTGTACAAAAATTCTCAAAATATGAAGACTTTGATTCAAAGGAATTGATGGAAAATTTAAGTAAATTTTCATATTCAAAAAGTGATATTGAAAATCTTTTTTCAAATATAACAATAGAAATATTAGATCAAGCATATACACAAAGTGGAGGAAGTGATTATATTAAAAATCTTAACAAGACCATGAAACAATTTTATAATATCAACAATGGTATTGATTATAACATGTTTAAAAAGATTGTGACCGATTTATTAAATGAAATAGAGTTAAGAGCATTACAGCTTAATTATTGTATTTATGATGAAGCAATGGTGTATCCTATTTTACACCAAACATACTTAAAAAATATAATTAATTTATATTATTTTTTATCTTCAGAAAATTTACAGGATTATGATCAATTTTATATATATACTATTTGGCTATATCACTTATGGAATAATCGTGTAAGGACTGAAAAAACAAATTAAAACAAACATTCCATAAAAAAAGTAAAACTTCAAAACTCTAGTGTTGTTTTTTTAAGTACATTGTGTTAATATATATGCACAATCTTATTTCTAAAAGGAGAAATAATTATGATCGATTAATAATTTACAATTAAACATTTACAATTAAAAAGTTGGTTATGCAATTTTTTATAAAGCATCATTTGAATTGGTGCTTTATTTTTGTCATTTTTATGCAATTTAAATAATAAATTAGAAAGATAATCATAAACTATAAACTAACTAAGACACCAATTACGGTGTCTTTTTTAATTTCAAGAAAACGAGGTAAAAATAAATGGAAGATAAAAAGGATAAAAAGATTCGTCTACTTAGCGATGAAGTAGATAGATTGCGTAAGGAAAATGAAGCAATGAGGAAGGAAAATGCGGAGTTACAGGGGAAAGTGAATGAGATGAGTACCATTCACAATGAAGAAACTATTGCTTCTTTCCAGTCGTATGAACAAGAATTAAAGGCTCAAATTGAAAAAGCAAAAAAATTATGTTCTCTTTATGAGACATTAATTAGTAAACAAAAGAAATTTTATGCCAAGGAAAAAGGCAAATACAAAAAGGCAACAAATAAGGCTATTACAGAATTTAATAAATCTCTATCATAGCCTGGAAAGGATATGATATGAAAGACGATTTTATTTTTGATGGACGCTATGGTTCAGATTTTAATCTAAAAATATGCGACATTACCTCGAACAATTCTACGGACAGCTCTACTATTTCCAAAACAGATTTTTCTACTTTTCAATCATCCAACTCGTACAAAAATTATTTCACAGGCAGTACATCTTCAGAATTTCTCACCACTACTTTTCAAGTGGGACATTTTGAGAATTGTCAAATGCAAGATTTTGATGATGATTTACTTGAAGCAGTATCACGCTGGTTTTGCCGCGAGGATGGATATCATAGGTTTGCATTTATTAATTCACTTGATGATACAGTTGAATACAATGCTAAAATAGATATGAATAAAATTGAGTTAGGAACTCGTGTAATTGGACTTGAATTCACTGTTACAACTGACTCCCAAATTGGTTACACTAAAAGAAAAATCAATAAAACATTGTCTGCGGATGAATCATTTATTATCAACGATACATCATCGAAGACAGGTTCATCACCAATTGATGTGATAATTAAATGCAAGCAGGCTGGTGATTTAGCACTCTCTTATTCTTTTAATAATAAAGAACGTACTACTCGTATTAATAATTGTTCCAATGGAGAAATTATCTCAATTAACAATATGCAAGTCGTTACTTCTTCTCTCTCATCTCATGATGTTATGGAAGATTTCAATTTTTCTTTTCCAAAAATCTATACCTCGGTAAAATCTACTGTAAATACGTTTCGTGTAAATATTCCATGTAACATTGAAATCAAATATGAACTTAGAAGGAAGGTGGGAATCTAATGGTATATCCTATTCTTGACATGAATAATAATGTGGTAACTCCCACCGTTGTTCTATGTCACCGCAACAAACATAAAATAGGCGCAATTTATCCAATATCAGAGTGGTCGATTACACCTGATATGTACAATAAAAATGAATGCAGTTTCAAGGTTTATAAAGAAGTAAACGGTATAGCGACTCCATTATGGGATCAAATTAAAGATTTAAAAGTTATTTATATTCCTGAATATAATGAATATTTTCAGATTTCAATAGATAAAACCCAAACAAATGAGACAGTAAAAACCATCACTGGTAGCAATCTCGGTATTGCAGAATTGTCGCAAACAATGCTATATGATATCGAAATTAACACCGAGGATGATATTGCCAGAGATGCTTATAAGATGGCATATATTTATGATCCGACAGATATTTCAAGTTCCTTGCTTGGTCGTGTTCTATCTAAAGCACCACATTACAAGATAAAACATGTAGATGCGAGTTTATGCAAATTAGTACGCTCTTTCTCAATTAATGATAAATCAATTTATGATTTTTTAACTGGGGATTTAGCAGATGAATTAAACTGTCTTGTATGGGTGGATTCGTATGATCGTAGCATTAGTATTTATGATTTAGAAAATTCCTGTCCTAAATGTGGTCACAGAGCAGAAAATGAAACTGTTTGTTCTAAATGTAGGACAACTATGACAAGGGGTTATGGTGAATATTTCAATGTTCCTGTATCTAATGATAATCTATCAGATAGCATTACAGTTACAACCAAAGACGATGAAGTAAAAAACACCTTCCGTATCCAAGGTGGAGACGATGTTATTAATGCTGCTATTCGTGCGGTGAATCCAAACGGAACAGAATACATTAATCGTTTTGCTGCGTTTCAGACAGAGGATATGTCTAAAGAATTAATAGATCAAATCAATGCCTATCAAGAATTATACGAATCAAAAAGGAAACCATACAAGGAAATTATGAATGGTTTATATGATACGATTGACCAGATTTTATATCTTACTTCTAGTATGATGCCTTCTCCTGAGACAGATGATACGGATGCTAATAAAGAATTGGCAAAACTGACTGCTGATAATCTCGGAATGATTGCAGTGCAGAATTTGCGTGTTGCTGGTGTGACAACTGTAAATAATGCAGTTAAAAGCATGGCAGATATCTACATGTCAGCAGGATATAAAGTTGAAATTGCGTCTTCTACATATAGTAATCAAGTATGGAATGGTCGGTTCAAAGTTACATCTGTTGATGATGAAAATGATACTGCGATCAATGGTTTTGATATTACGCTTCTAATCACAGATGATTATGAGACATTTATTACACAGAAGATTCAAAAGATTCTTGATAAACAAGATATGTCCGATGAGGAATACGATTGGACTAAATATGGGTTGAATCGCTTATCTTCATTCTCCGATGCATATCAGAGTTGCATTGATATGTTAATTGACTCAGGAGTTGGAGATCCAAATCATGAGTTTTATACTTCTATCTATCTTGTTTATTACAACAAGAAATTAGAAGTTGATAAAGAAATTCAAGTTCGTGAAGCACAGATAAAAGAACAAGAGGACAAAGAAGCTAAATACGAAAAACAACGTGATAATATTCAATCAGAACTCAATTTTGAGAAGTATCTTGGTAAAGACTTATATAGTGAATATTGTTTATATAGACGTGAAGACACATATCAGAATGACAATTATATTTCAGACGGATTATCTAACTCAGAGATATTATCAAAAGCTGAAGAATTGTTAGAAGTTGCACAAAAGGAAATTGTAAAGGCAAGTGAATTACAAGTAGACTTGTCAACTGATGTTGGTAACATATGGACAATTGATGAGTTCAAAGATGTCTTAGACCAATGGAAATGTGGAAATTGGATTCGTGTTATCTGTGATGACGATATTTATGAATTAAGATTACTCAATTATACAATCAAGGATTCTGATTTTTCTAAAATTTCGTGTGATTTCTCTTCTGTTTTGAAAGTTTCCGATGGTATATCGGATATCAAATCAGTATTAGATAGTGCCAAGTCTATGGCTGGTAGTTACGAGTCTGTTAAAAGACAAGCAAAGAATGCACAAGAAACAGGAAAAACTGTATCGGAATGGGTTGAACATGGGATGAATGCTACTGCTGTTGCCATTCGGGATTCAGATAGTCAAAGCATTACGTATGACAATCATGGACTCCTTGCTAGAACTTATGATGATATCACTGGTGAATATGAGCCAGAACAATTAAAGGTTGTAAATAACACACTTGCAATCACAGATGATAATTGGAAGACCGTGAAAGCTGCAATCGGGAAAATCCATTATGAAGATCCAAAACATCCAGGCGATATGTTGTCTGCTTATGGTGTACTTGGCGAAACAATTATAGGTAAACTTTTGCTTGGCGAAGCTCTCGGAATCTACAATGATGGTGGTTCGTTGAAATTCGACAAAAACGGATTATCAATCAGTAATGGAACTAATTCTTTTGTGGTAAACCCAAACGATGAAACACTGATTTCATTGTCAAATAATAACGGAAAAATACTATGGGTAGACACCAAAGGGGGGCTTCATTTACGTGGGGATGGTTCTGGCTTGGATATAACCTCAAACGAGGCAATTTCAGGCGTTTATAGTGCAATTTCTCAGCTAAATGACGAGATCGTTTTGAAGGTTGATGATAACGGCAGACTTGCTACAGTTAAACTTGGTGCTGACGCAAATGAAGGTACTGTGGTACAGATTGGTGCTGATAGCATCAATTTAACCGCTGAAGAGACAATCAACTTTTTATCTGGTGGTGAGATTAATCTGTCTGGTAAAAATATCAGTATTAAATCAGATAATTTTAATGTAACAAAAGATGGAAAAATGTCTTGTAAGGGGGCAACCATAGATGGTGATGTTGTTGCTAACACCTTAACGGCTAATACAAAGGGATCTATTGCAGGTTTCGACATTTCATCCAATGGTTTATCTGTATCGGTAACTGAAACTTTACCAACCTATTCTAATGCGGATATTACTCGTCTTCAACAAATTATCGTTGGTTTAGTTACGCCAACCCAAGCAGACTATAATCGTCTTGATATGAATTATGATGGTCGATTAACTACTTTAGATATAGCGGCAATTCAAAGATTACTAAATGGGACGGATTCTTATACTCAAACATCAACTTTTTTATTAAATCCAAAATCGGTTAAGCATACAATAGAAATTTCGAATGGAAATAATAAAACTACAATCGGTGCGAAAAGTATTGCTTCTCCTTCTGTTTCCGCAACAGCAGTTTATGGGAATTCTGTTGCAACGAATAATTTACTCGTTGGTCATACAAATGACAGTAATGGTATTAAACATATTTCATGCGGAACAGTAACATGTGATGGTTCTGGCGGCACATCTGTTATTTTATCTGGTGTTGTTGGTAGTAGCAATTGCGCTTTCTTTTTAACTAACGCAGATGCTTCTCTTTCATCTGCTCATATTGATGGCTCGCAAATTAATGGAACTACCGTATATGCCAACTTAGACCGCGCATTAAATTCAGGACACAAAATTAAAATTGCTTGGGTTAAATTTGAATGGTAGGTGATAATTAAATGAGTTATATTTTTTCTTTTCTATTTTCTTTGGGTATTTTATATCAATACCCTTATTCAGAAGCAGATATCACTCGAATGCAACAGATTATAGTTGGAATTGATTCAACAACACATACCGATCTTCTATTGTATGATTTTAATCATTCTGAAACAATTACGACAAAAGACATTGTGTATGTTCAAAGATATCTCTCTTCTGAATTTTCAGACCAAATTTGTTTCATTAATATAGGCAAAAAATACATTCTCAGAATTACAAACAATCAAATCAATGGATTCCATTGTTATCTCTATAAGCAATGAAAGGAGGACTAAATAAATGGAAGATATTCAAAAATTATCCATAGATATTATGGATGATAAGGTCTTTGAGCCTATTTATACGAAGCAATACGACCAAGGGCGTAAAGTTTATGTGACAGTTACCAAAGATGGTAAGGATTTATCGCTCGAAGGCATTACTGCTTCTTTTCAAATGAAAAAGCCTGATGGCACAGTGATTCTTAAAAATTGTCAAATCTCTAACAATCAAATCATTGTCGAGCTTGATCGAACAATAACTGTTGTAAGTGGAAATAGAATTCCCTTTCAGATTCAACTATGCGAAGCTGCAACAAACATTATTATATCTACTACTACTGGCATTCTCAAAGTTGATGAGTCAGTGGTACAAATGGATGATATAGAAAGTGCAAGTGATTTCACAACATTTTCAGATATTTTATTAAAAATTTCTCAAAAATATGAAGAAACAAAAGATTATACAGAACAATCAAAATCATATTTAGATCAAACAACTGCTTTGTATAACTCTATGTCAACAAAGCTTGATGATAAAATTCAACTTATAGAACAAGATGTATACGATAAATTATCTGAACAAGATAAACAGAACGGAACTTTATATTTAATTAAATGACAAGGAGGAATGATATGAATGGTTTAGATAAAACTGGTTTAGCTCGTACTATTAATAACATCTTCTCTTCTTTTGCGAGGAAAAGTCACAAACATAGTAAATCCGACATTACAGATTTTCCTACGAGTATGACTACTGCAAATGGTGGTAACTCTTCTACTGTCAATGGACATACTGTAAACAGTAATGTGCCAGCAAATGCAAAGTTTACGGATACTACTTATTCTAAGCTTAGTCAATTTACTGATGATATTGGGTATGTTAAAAATACAGATTCAAGATTGACAGATTCAAGGAATGCCAAGGATGTATATGCGTGGGCAAAGTTGAGTACAAAACCAAGCTACACAGCATCGGAAGTTGGTGCTGTGAACGCAGTTATAAAGACAGAGACGGACTATAACAAGATCACACCTGATTCTAATACTGTTTATTTTGTGAAGTAGTGAAGCATTAATAAGGCGGTTAATAATAACCGTCTTCTTTTTATACAATTTTTCAGAAAGGAAATAAAAATATGGCAAAAAAAGTATTCTTTAAAGGAGAAAAATTTGTATTCTCTCGTGTAAAAGGTAATGCCGAAACTGATTATCGTGAAGGTGATATTAATATCACACCAAGCAATCTTGGTCTTGATAGTGTAAATAATACATCAGACAAAGATAAACCTGTTTCAATTGCACAGCAAAAAGCAATTGATGTTGCATATGCGAACTCAAATAAATATACGGATCAAAAAATTGCAAATCTCATCAATGGTGCACCTGAAACAATGGACACGTTAAAAGAAGTTTCTGATGCTATTACAGCTAGTAAGACAACAGAAGAAGCATTAAATAAAGCTATTGGTACAAAAGCAAATCAGTCCGAACTTGATACGCATACAGGTAATGACACTATACATATTACCGCTTCCGAACGAGAAAAATGGAACAAAAATGGTGGTGTTACTGGTGTTCGTGGAAGTGAAGAAACTGAATATAAGACTGGACAAGTTACTATATCCAAAGATAATATTGGGCTTGGTAATGTAGATAATACAAAAGATAGTAACAAAGATGTCAATTCTTCTGTAATGGCTCAAGGTGTTTATTCTTCTGTTGGAGTAAAAAATTCATTGCAGATGGATATACATCCATATACACCATTTGAATTAAGTAACATTACACAAGATAATAGTAGTAATATGAATAATTTTATATCATTTGATGGTGAAAATACAAAATTCAATGCATCATATGATACAGCGAATCTTTTAACAACATTTGTTTCTGGTGATTCTTCTACAGGTGATTCTACTGCTCCTGCTGTAATCACATCTGGCGAAACACATAAATCACTTTTCAATAAGATTTCTACTGCCGTTAAGAATGTTCGGTGGCTATTAAGCAAGATGGGAACGACAGATATATCTACTATCGGAAATGGTACTGTTACAGGTGCGCTATCTACGCTAAACTCGAATATAGGTGGAAAGCAAAACACATTAGATTCACCTTTGTTTTATCGTGGAACCATAAAGGGCGATATGAATTCATATAATACACGATCATACAACGGATATTATTATATCGCAACAACTACTCCGCCCAATGCACCAGCTTCAAGTGGTTGGTCGATTGTGTTGGTACTATTCGCCTATAATGACTTTGGAATACAGGCAATAATTAAGCCAAGTAACAATACTTTTCTATTGAGAGAGCGAAGCGGAAGTCCTGCAAAATGGAGCGCATGGAAAAATTTAGCGTTAAAGATAACCACCAATTAACTTTTGCACTTGTGCCACGAAGGAGAATAATATTTGCTTGTGTTTCTGTCAAACTATTCAGTAAGGCAAATACACTACCTAACATTTTTGAATTTACAGTTAGTTGAACACCTTTAGCTCTAGTCAGTTCCATGTTTGGGATGTCTACCATTATACTTTCGGCAATATATACATTGCCCCATTTTGTATCGACAGTTGCAATAATGTCTTTTGTATATGTTTTTACCATATTCGAGTTTAGGAATCCATATTTAATTTAGTTTACATATTTTTGAAAGAGGTTTATATAAATTTTTAGCTCTACCAAATTTGGTGGGCTTTTGTAGTTGTTATTTTTTTTTAAGGAGGAATAATATATGAGTAATTCAAATTTAGTTAATTATACAAAAATTAGTCCTTATAAAACGACAGGTAGAAATCATGCAATTGATACAATTACGATTCATTGCATGGCTGGCAATTTATCTGTTGAAACTTGTGGTAACGTATTTCAGACAGCAAAAGCAAGTGCTAACTACGGCATTGATTCTGATGGTCGAGTCGGCATGTACGTAGAAGAGAAAGATCGCTCATGGGCATCTAGTAGTTCATCTAACGATAATCGTGCAGTTACTATTGAGGTAGCCAATGATGGTGGCGCAAGTACAGGTTGGCATGTATCTGCTAAAGCATACAAGTCTTTAATTGCATTATTGGTAGATACATGCAAGCGTAACGGAATTAAAGAGTTAAAATGGAAAGGTGATAAGTCTTTAATTGGTCAAGTTGATAAACAGAATATGACCGTTCATAGATGGTTCGCCAATAAAGCTTGTCCAGGTGATTATTTATATAATCTTCATGGACAGATTGCAAAGGAGGTAAATTCTCAGTTGATAACTATTAAATATCGTGTTCACCAACAGACTTATGGTTGGTCAGAATGGAAAACTGAAGGTCAGCAGGCAGGAACAACAGGACAGGCTAAAAGAATTGAAGCTATTCAAATTGATCCATGTGGAAAGAAGATATCAGTTAAAGCACATATTCAGGGTATCGGTTGGAAAGATTACGGAGTCATTAATAAAAACACTGTAATTGGTACAACAGGACAAGGAAAACGAATTGAAGCTATCGAAATTCATGGAGCTAAAGTATGCTGCCATATGCAGACAATCGGCTGGGCGAGCGATTATATGAATCTGCAAGGTACGCTTGGGATCGGTAAAAGAATGGAAGCTATTAAAATAAAAGCAGAATAATAATTTTAGGGTAGTATCATTTTTGATACTACCCTATTTTCTTATATTTTCTATTTTCTAAGGAGTGATATAAATTAACGATATAAATTCAAACGATATGTTGATATTTCTACAACAACAAGGTATGATTAACCTTGATGATGTACGAAATAAAATGAAAGAAACAGAAAGACAGAGATTGTTATCTCAACACAACTACAAAATTTTTCACGACACGGATGGACGTTGGAAAACTACGCTTGTTGATCCGTCAAAAAAAACGGGAAGGAGGTTAATTGCAAAAACACACTTGCACGATTTAGAAGATGTTATTATAGCTTCATATTCGGCTGTAGAGGACGAAAAATATATCAAGGAGAATATTTATACCCTCGAAACTATTTTTCCTCTCTGGCTTAAATATAAAGCTTCACAGACCAACGCTACATCTTACGCTAGACGTATATTGGTTGATTGGGATAAGTATTATAAAAATACGAACATCACACAAGTTGCATTGGTAGATTTAACTTATCTTACTCTTAATGAATGGGCACATAATTTAATTAAAAAATATTCACTGACAAAAAAGCAGTATTATAATATGTCGATTATTATGAGACAGTGTTTAGATTATGCATGTGAACCAGAATTGAATTTATTAAAAGATAATCCATTTCGCAGAGTAAGAATTAAATCTAATTTGTTTACACGTAAAGAAAAACCCAAAAGTAACACTCAGGTATTTATTGTTGATGAACAAAAAAAGATATGTGATACTGCAAAAAAGAAAATTGCAGAACATCCTTGGTGCACTACTCCATTGATGATTTTATTAAATTTTCAGTTAGGTCTTCGTATTTCAGAAATTTGTGCAATTAAATGGTCTGATGTTGAAGATAACTATATTCATATTCAACGTATGGAAGTTGAAGATTATACAATTAAAGAAATTGATGGAGAATTAAAATCTATTTCTAATGGTTACACAATTGTTCCATACACAAAATCTGTTGCAGGAGATCGTAAAGTCTATCTCAATGATTCTGCTAAAAAGATTTTACGACAGATTAAAAAAACAAATATGGAATATGGATATTATGACCAAGATTTTATATTTATTAAAAGTCAAGGATGTGTTCGTGGTACTACTTCTGCTTTTAGTCAATATTTGACTGACTTATGTGTTGAAGCTGGCGTGATGAAGAAAAGTAGTCATAAGATACGAAAAACATATATATCTTCGTTATTCGACCAAAAGATAAATATCAATACTATTCGAGAGCAAGCTGGTCATGAAGATGAACAGACAAGTTTGAACAATTACTGTTTTGATCAGAATACAGATAGTGTAATTGAAAACAAACTTGAACATGCTGCGAATAAAAATGTGTGCATTTAAAAAGTGTAAACAAGTGTAAACAAATCAGAAAAAATAAAAAATCTCTGAAAGCCTAGTATTTAAGGCGTTTCAGAGAAATCTAAGGAGCAGTTCGTAGGGGAATCGAACCCCTGTTTTCGCCGTGAGAGGGCGACGTCTTAGCCGCTTGACCAACGAACCATCTTGAAACCTTTGTTACTATAACAAATATATAACATGTTGTCAACAACTTTTTTTAATTTTTTTAATTTTTTTTAATTCATGGCATATTTTCGTAAAGATATACGTCCATATGCCATGATCCAACATCCTTATTTCGACTTCTCCGACCGGTACAAAATATCCACAAATGTATTGACACTCTGCTCGCAGACTTCTCTTGTCGTCTCCTGCTTCACAAGGATATAACGATCTGTGTGTCCCTTCATGACATACGCCGGCTTTCCATCCTTGTCGATACAGTCATACTCCTCCATCAGCACCGGAAGCAGCTCTCCGGAAAACTGTGCTTCAAATGCTGCCTTCTGGTTCGCCGTCAGCTCTAACAGCACATTGCTTCGCTTCTCCTTCACTGCATCGCTCACCTGATGCTCCATTGTCGCTGCGATCGTGCCGCTCCGCTTTGAATATTTAAATACATGCATCTCATAGAGATTCAGCTTCTCCAGATTTGCCACCGTTGTTGCAAATTCCTCCTCGGTTTCCCCCGGAAATCCTACAATCACATCTGTTGCGATCGCCGGACGATCATATGCCTTGCGGATCATCTCGCATTTTTCCATATATTCTTCGATTGTATATTTCCGGTTCATCCGCTTTAACGTCTCATTGCAGGCACTCTGCAATGACAGATGGAAATGCGGACACACCTTATCAAGCGCTGTGATACCATCCAGGAATTCCTCTGTGATCACACGCGGCTCCAGCGATCCCATCCGGATACGCTTAATACCATTCACTTTGGCAACTGCCTGTAACAGCATCAGCAGCGATGCACCATCCTCATCCTCATAGGAAGATAAATTGATTCCTGTAATCACGACTTCCTGTACGCCTTCTACTGCCAGCCCTTCTACCTCCCGCACGACATCCGCAAGCTTCCGGCTGCGGATTCTGCCACGTGTATATGGGATGATACAATACGTGCAGAAATTATTACAGCCGTCCTGCACCTTGACATAGGCACGGCATCGCTCGTTCGGCTTTATGAGCGTCATTTCCTCATATTCGTTCGTGTGATTGATGTCGATCACAACCTCATGCATGGACGTATCCTCATAATATTCACTTAAGATACGGGCAACATCCTTCTTGCAGTTGTTTCCGATCAGAATATCGATGCCTAGATCCTTTGCCAACGCTTCCTCGGCTGCCTGCACATAGCATCCGGCTGCCACAATGACCGCCTCCGGGTTCTTCTTTTTCGCGCGGTGCAGCATCTGTCTCGACTTTCGCTCCGCCATATTCGTGACCGAACACGTATTGACGATATACACATCTGCAAACTGTGAAAATGGTACAATCTCGCATCCATTTTTCTTCAAAATATCCATCATACTGTCTGACTCATATTGATTCACCTTGCAGCCAAGGGTGTAAATGGCAACTTTCATAGGTTCTCCTTGCGTTTTCAGAATCGTTCTTATATAATGAATAATTACGCTATTGAAAGAGATTTCCGGGGGGATTCCCGTGATTTCCCTCCCATTATACGTTTATTTTCGGAATAGGGCAAGAGGAGGATTTTTTATGATCTATCTGGACCACGCCGCCACCACGCCGGTCCCCAAGGCTGTGGCGGACGCCATGTACACCGTGCTGACAGAACAGTACGCCAACCCCAACGCACAATATCCCTTCGGACAGGAAATGCGCCGCAGCGTGGAGGATTGGCGGGCTGTGATCGCCAAAGCCGTAGGCTGCGAAGCAAACCAGCTTTTCTTTACCTCCTGCGGCACCGAGGGTGACAACTGGGCCATCCGGGCCGCCTGCTGGCAGAACCGCCATGTGGGCCGCCACATCGTCACCACCGCCGTGGAGCACCACGCCGTCCTCAACTGCTGCCAGCAGCTGGAGCAGGAGGGCTGGGAGATCACGACCATCCTGCCGGATCAAAACGGCAACATTTCCGCCGAATCCGTTCTGGCGGCGGTGCAGCCGGACACGGCGCTGGTGTCCGTGATGATGGTGAACAACGAGCTGGGCAGCATCTATCCCATTGCAGACATCGCCAAGGGTTTGAAGGCCGTCAACGAAAAAACCCTGCTCCACACCGACGCGGTCCAAGGCTTTTTGAAGGTCCCCTTCTCTGCCAAAGCTCTGGGAGCGGACTTCATCGCCATCTCCGGTCACAAGGTCGGCGCCCCCAAGGGCATCGGCGCTCTTTATATCGGCCCCCGGGTTCGGAATCCCCGGCCCTTGCTGCCCGGCGGCGGTCAGGAAATGGGCCTGCGCTCCGGTACGGAGGCCACTGCCCAGATCGCAGGCTTTGCCAAGGCGGTGGAGCTCCGCTGGGATCATCTGGAGGACAAGCTCCGGCACATGGCAGAGGTCAAGGCCTACGCCGTGGAAAAGCTGACGGCCATTCCGGACCTCCAGATCATCGGTAGCGGCAAGGCCCCCCATGTCCTGTCTGTTTCCATGGCGGGCTGGCCCAGCCAGAACGTAGTGACGGATCTGGGCAGTCAGGGTATCTGCATCTCCGCCGGTTCTGCCTGCCATCAGGGGAAGTCCAGTCAGGTGGTGGC